>ERZ773235.1265-NODE-1265-length-26970-cov-3.495672_pt1 | contig 26970 bp, 20 predicted proteins | sample MGYA00580522_ERZ773235 | MGnify/ENA primary metagenome ERZ773235 (study PRJEB29015, sample SAMEA2737797) | human gut metagenome | biome: human gut; feature: human-associated habitat; material: faeces | place: China | collected 2012 ...
TTTATTATTATACCATCTTTCGCTTTTTGCTGTCCATTTTTTTAGTATAGCACCACAATCCGCCCTACGGATATGTGAAAGACCCACAGAATAAAAAGAAATGGATTGTGGACGAGGAATCCGCAAAGGTGGTGCGGCGTATCTTTGACCTGTGCATTGCGGGAAAAGGCCCCATGCAGATCGCAAAAATCCTGACCGCTGACAGGGTACTGACGGTTACTGCGTATAACGCCAGACAGAAAGGATGGGCCATGCCGGATAACCTGTACCAGTGGTGCTCCAAATCCGTTGCAGGAATACTGGAGCGGCCGGAATATACCGGCTGTACCGTCAATTTTAAGACTTATACAAAATCTCTCAAATTCAAGAAGCGGATGGAAAACACAAAAGAAAACCAGCGGGTATTTGAAGATACGCAGCCGGCAATCATTGAACGGGGACAGTGGGAACGGGTGCAGGCGTTAAGGGCGAACAAGCGCAGACCGACAAAGACAGGGAAAACCAGAATTTTCTCCGGCCTTGTCTACTGTGCTGACTGCGGTGCGAAGCTCTATTACTATACCTGCAATACCTACAAGGATGAGTCTCAGGACCATTTCGTCTGCTCCAATTACAAGAGCAATACAGGTTCCTGCCAAATCCACTATATTCGAGAGGTTACGCTTTATAGGCGGGTGCTGGAATGTATTCAGGGAACACTGACCTATGTGCGTTTGTTCCGGGATGATTTCACTCAGGAAATGCTGGCGCAGGACGAGGCCAGCCGGAAAGCGGAGCAGACACAGAAGCGGAAAGCCCTCTCCGGGGCGCAGAAACGTATGGAGGATTTGGACAAGATCATCCAAAGGCTTTATGAAGATTCCGTACTTGGGAAATTAAGCGACCTCCACTTTCAAAAGCTATCCGCACAGTATGAAACGGAGCAGGAAGAAATTCAGAGGCTTGCTGCTTCGCTGGAACGGGAAATTGAAAATGAAGCCGGACAGATTGCCGATGTGGGGCGGTTCCTCCAGCTTGCCGACAGGTATTCCGATTTGCAGGAGTTGGACGCAGCTACGGTAAATGAACTGATTGAAAAAATCGTAATTCACAGTCCGGAGAGAATCGGCGGAAAGAAGCATGTCACGATTGAAGTCTACTTTACCTATGTGGGAAAAATCCGGATTCCACTTGCCAAACCGGAACTGCCGACAAAGACAGAAGAACCGGCGTGACATTCGCCACGCCGGTTTTACCGGAAATTTCATTTACTTCCTTATAGGACGCCGCCTAAAAACAGAGTGCATATTGACATATTATGCCGATTATAGTATAATAATGTTTATGGGCATACCTGAAACGGTAGGCTTGCCATCTTTAGGGCAAGTCTGCCGAACGCTTTTCCTATTGCGTTCGGTAGGCGGTTGTTCCCTCCTTACGCCATAAATTTACTTATCGTCCACGAAAGTGCAGGCGAAATAAGCTGGCAAGGAGGTGATAGATAATGGAATCAATCATTATCTTCTTAATCCTTGTGACTCTTAATGAAGTTATCAAGAATATAAAGAAATAAACCGCCCAGTCTTCCAAACATAGCGGTTTATTAATAACCAATATGAGGGAGCGACCGTCTATCGGTATGCCCCTTTTTTATTATTATACATCAATTATGGAAATATGTCAACTGTTTTCTTTAAGATTCCCATACCTGCCGAGATATCCGATACAGCTAATCCCAGAACAGCGGACTTTACAGTCAAATCAGTTGCGGCGATATTTACCGCTATGTAGCCGTCTGTAAAAATGTTCTCAATGCTTGCTTTACGCAATTTTTCTTTAAGCTCAACATCTCTGCCGCACCAAAACGCAATCATATTGCAAAAAGCCATGTCTGCTTCTGATTGTGAAGCATAACCTGATATATCACCTTTGTATAATGCTTCGAACTTAGAACTATTCTGAGAGTTTCGTGCTTTTTTAATTATTTCATTTGCTGAAAGAATAAGATTTTGTCCACCCGGGGAGACAAAATCAATTTTCTCGTTCGAATTGGCATTATTTTTGCCTTGCATAAGATATTTGTCATGAAGTGGTTTTACTGCCTCTGTACCATCTGAAATACTGATAAATTCAGAGCAGTAATCACTGGTCATAACAAAAAATCGACTGCTGTCGTACATTTCAAATTTACCTGACCGTCTCCTCCCTTCGGGTAGATGGCCACGGTAAATTATATGTATGTCGGTTTTTGATTATGAAAGCTCCGTATAGCTTTGCAGAGTATTTACAAATTCTGCAATTACATTGTTTGCACCTCCGTTAAGAAAATCGGAAAGAGCTTCGGGCATGTCATCTAAATCCACTCCGAAATAACCGCTCTTATCAAACATGAATCCAATACCGGCAAAGTCGGACGATACTCGAACAGCAGTTTCAAAATCTGCTCATGTATCAGGATTATTACTTTGTGCCTGACCACCTGTAAATGGATTAATCGGTTTTTTACTAATACCGCTGTGTGCTTTTGGATCAGGCTCTGCCTTCCAGCAAACCCAATTTCTTAGTCTTTTTAACTCTTCCGGTATAAATTCGTACATTTGTCCTCCTTAAAACGGAACTAAACTGTCAGGTAATAGAAGAAAACCATTTATGGTGAGAATAACAAAAAATAGTATGATGACGAGGGCAGACAGAAAAGGGAAGTACTCGGATATTATGAAACAAGGAAAAAAGCCCTTGAAGCACTTGCATCATATAATGAAAATCCTTTACGTTACTTTTGTGTTACCTATTTATGATTTTTTGTACATTCTTAGTGCAATTTACACAAAAACAATAACCCCCGTAAATGTGTGATTTACGGGAGTTTTAATGTATATATAGTATTTAAATTATCCCTTCATAGCTTCTTCAACTGCAACTGCACAAGCAACTGTAGCGCCAACCATAGGATTATTTCCCATACCGATAAGTCCCATCATTTCAACGTGAGCCGGTACAGATGATGAGCCTGCGAACTGAGCGTCGGAGTGCATTCTTCCGAGAGTGTCAGTCATACCGTATGAAGCAGGACCTGCTGCCATATTATCAGGGTGAAGTGTACGTCCTGTACCGCCGCCTGAAGCAACAGAGAAATACTTTTTGCCCTTCTCGATACATTCTTTCTTATATGTACCTGCAACTGGGTGCTGGAATCTTGTTGGGTTTGTTGAGTTACCTGTGATAGAAACGTCTACGTTCTCTTTCCACATGATAGCAACGCCCTCGGTAACATCGTTAGCACCGTAGCAGTTTACCTTAGCTCTCAGACCGTCAGAGTATGCCTTACGGAATACTTCCTTAACTTCGCCTGTGTAGTAATCCATTTCTGTTTCAACATATGTGAAGCCGTTGATTCTAGCGATGATCTGTGCAGCGTCCTTGCCAAGACCGTTAAGAATAACTCTCAGAGGCTTTGTTCTAACCTTGTTAGCCTTCTCAGCGATACCTATAGCACCCTCAGCGGCAGCGAATGATTCGTGGCCTGCGAGGAATGCGAAGCACTCTGTATCCTCTTCAAGAAGCATCTTGCCGAGGTTACCGTGACCAAGACCAACCTTTCTCTGGTCAGCTACAGAGCCAGGGATACAGAAAGCCTGAAGTCCCTCGCCGATAGCAGCAGCAGCGTCAGCAGCTCTTGTGCAGCCCTTCTTGATAGCGATAGCGCAGCCTACTGTGTAAGCCCACTTAGCGTTCTCAAAGCAGATAGGCTGAATGCCCTCAACGAGCTTATAAATGTCAAGACCCTTAGCCTTGCATACGTCAGCACACTCTTCGATAGTGTTGATACCGTACTGATTGATAACAGCAAGGATCTGCTTTTCTCTTCTCTCATATGATTCAAATAAAGCCATTGTAACAAATCCTCCTTATTCTTTTCTTGGGTCAACGATCTTAACAGCGTCAGCTACTCTTCCGTACTGACCCTGTGCTTTCTCAAAAGCAGTGTTAGCATCGTCGCCAGCCTTGATGAAATCCATCATCTTGCCGAAGTTTACAAACTTGTAGCCGATGATCTCGTCATCTTCGTTAAGTGCAAGACCTGTAACATAGCCGTCTGTCATTTCAAGGTATCTAGGACCCTTTGCAAGTGTACCATACATAGTACCAACCTGTGAACGAAGTCCCTTACCAAGGTCCTCAAGACCAGCGCCTACTACAAGACCGCCCTCAGAGAATGCACTCTGTGAACGACCGTAAACGATCTGGAGGAAAAGCTCTCTCATAGCTGTGTTGATAGCGTCGCAAACGAGGTCTGTGTTAAGAGCCTCGAGAACTGTTCTGCCTGGAAGGATCTCTGATGCCATAGCAGCAGAGTGTGTCATACCTGAGCAGCCGATAGTTTCAACGAGACATTCCTGGATAACGCCCTCTTTTACGTTAAGTGTCAGCTTGCAGCAGCCCTGCTGTGGAGCACACCAGCCGATACCGTGTGTAAAGCCTGAGATATCCTTGATTTCCTTAGCTTTTACCCACTTTGCTTCTTCTGGAATTGGAGCTGCACCGTGAGCAACGCCCTGAGCGATAGGGCACATTGTTTCAACTTCGTGAGAATAAACCATTATTTACATAACTCCTCTCAAATGATTTTGGTGTAAATGTTGTATATTACATACACTCATATTATAACGCATATTTCGCCATTTTGCAATAGTATTTTATGATTTTTAATATTTTTTTCTCATTCTGTGGTAATTATAACGCTGCTGAGAGGTGCGAGTCTGAGTGGCAGCTTATAGTTTGTGGTGTAAAGACCGCTGTTTATGCAGTTTGATCCACTATAAATATCACGGTCAGAGTTGAGAAGCTCTTTGTAGGCTCCGTTTTGCTCGACCTTCAGGCTATAGTTCTGATAGCTTCTGGAAAAATTGAACACCATATAAAGCGTTTTGCCGGAAGGGTCGCTTCTGCGGTAGGCATAAATGCACTGATTTTTGTTGTCTGCGTCTATCCAGCGGAATGATGTGGAATTATAGTCGGACTTATACAGTGCAGGCTGTTCAAGATAAAGCTTGTGGAGTGCTTTCACATACTCGTGTAATGAATCGTGTATAGGATATGTGAGCAAATTCCAGCCAAGCTCTTTTTCATCACGCCATTCAAGATATTCGCCAAGCTCGTTGCCCATGAAGTTGAGCTTCTTGCCTGGGTGTGTGAACTGGAAAGTATACAGTGCTCTTATGGTAGCAAACTGCTCCTGCTGACTGCCGAACACCTTATCCACCATGGTTTTCTTACCGTGAACTACCTCGTCGTGGGAATAAGGAAGAATGAAAAGGTCATTATAGAAATAACTCATGGAGAAAGTCATTTTATTGTGATGATTTCTGCGTTCAAAAGGCGGAGTCTTTATATAATTGATGGTATCGTTCATGAAGCCCAGATCCCATTTATAGTCAAAGCCAAGACCGCCGAACTCAACAGGGGCAGTTACCTTTGTGTAGTTTGTGGAATCTTCTGCGAAAAGCATAACGTCAGGGTGCATTTTCTGAATGGTGTAATTAGTGTTCTTCAAGAACCATATACCGCTGTCGTTCACAGCGTCATCAGTGTGGCCGTGACGATAGATAAGGTTTGCAACTGCATCATATCTCAATCCGTCAACATGATATTTTTCTATCCAGAAATTAACTGAGGATTTTACAAAGCTGAGCACATGAGGCTTTGTGTAGTCAAACAGGGCAGTACCCCACTCGGAGTATCTGTCATACTCGTTGTCGCTTTCAAAGAGGAAGCTTCCGTCATATATGTGCAGGGCATAGAAATCACGGACAAAATGTACGGGTACAAAGTCCAGAATAATGCCGATATTTTCCGCATGACAAGCGTCTATGAACTTCATAAGCCCTCTGGGGTCGCCGTAACGGCTGGTTGCGGAGAAATATCCCGACACCTGATAGCCCCATGAGCCGTCATAAGGATATTCCGTCAGTGGCAGAAGCTCGATATGGGTATAGCCCATTTCCTTTACATAAGGTATGAGCAGGTCTATCATTTCTTCATAGGTGTAAAAGCGGTCGGTTTCTTCTTTTCCCTCTTTTATGCGCCACGAGCCGAAATGTACCTCATATATGTTCATAGGCTTTTCATAGCATTTGTCACGCTTTGAGAGCCATTCTTGGTCATTCCAGCTATAGCTGTTGATATCATACACCACAGACGCATTTTTCGGTCTTACCTCGCTGTACACCGCAAAAGGGTCTGAGCGGTAGTGCTTTTCAAGAGTAGGCGTTGTGATAACATACTGATAAATGTCACCCTCTTTTGCAGGGCGTTCAACGCTCCATACCCCACGTTCATCACATTCCATAGGGATAATATCTCCATTCAGGCAAAGCTCTACCTTTCTTGCATGGGGCGCATAGGTGGAAAATCTTATGCCGTTCTCTATTTTTACTGCCCCCAGGGCTTCATACGCTCTACAGCTTTGACCATTTATAAATTCTGTGATGATATTGTTTTTCATGCCGTTTCCCCCTGTGAAAAATATGATAATGATAAAATATTTATAAAAAGTTATTGAAATTTCATAAATTTATGATATAATAAAAGTTAGCGCAAATTGTCTGTTTTTTTGACATTAATCCAGCTTAGTCTGATTTTTCTTCAAAAAAGACCTTTTGTCGTTATGAATCTGAAAGGAATGTAGTTAAATGTCAAGCTCTGCGATAACCAAAAGTGCTTTGTGTGATTCACTGAAAAAACTCTGCGAGCAAAAACCCTTTGATAAAATATCCATATCCGATATAACAGGTGAGTGCGGTCTTAACCGCCAGTCTTTTTATTACCATTTTCAGGATAAATATGAGCTTTTGAGCTATATCTATCTTCACGAGCTTTTCGCTGACATCACCAAAGGCGTAAACTACGACAACTGGTATGAGCGTCTTGAAGGATTTCTAGTAAATATGCTCAAAGACAAGCGCTTTTACTCAAACACGCTAAAAAGCAACGAAAAGATATTCGAGCATTATCTTTTCAGAAGTATGCACAAGCTGTTCATCAGATTTTTCTATCACGCTGTTGCTATAACCAGAAAGCGTTCCGATAAGGCGAAGTTCTTTGCCGATTTTTATTCTCATGGCTATTGCGGAATAATAATAGATTGGGCAACGGGCGGAATGAGAGAAACTCCACATGACGTAATGCTGAAAATGCGTGAACTTGCATACGAAAATGTTACCATTGGTGAGGGATTCAGACAGAACCTTTGACAAAAGTCACACAATCACTCTGTTATTTTATCATATTTTATGTAATAAGTGAATAGACAAACCTAAACATACGACAAAAAAAGCGACAGATATAAATTTCTGTCGCTTTTATTTTTTTCTACTTTGAAGCTTTTGATTTTCTTCTGTCAATAATAACGAATGCTATGAATATCAGCAAGCCTGCCCCTGAGAGAACTATGCCCTTGTGGAGCAACGGTGCGGTAAAGGTTATCTTTATGCTGTGGCTGCCTTTTGGTATCTTGAAGCCAAGAAATGCAGTGTCGGTCTTTTCACACTGCACCTCTTTGCCGTCGATCTCAGCGGTGAAGCCGTCGGTATACGGAATGGAAATGGTGAAATAGCCGTCATTTTTAACGTCTATAGTGCCGTTTATCACATCTCCGTGAGAGGTCTTCTTGTCTATCATGAACGGGTCAACGTCACGCACAAGGCTGTCTTTGTCGATGACATAACAGCGAACGTTGGTTATCTCATACTTGCCGTCAGAGAAATTCACCTTAACGCTGTCTGCACTATAGTCCTGACCTGTGGTTATGACATATTCAAAACGTCTGTTATTATTGTAATACTTCCAATCAGGTGCAGTGAGCTTGTTTTTATTGCCGTTTATGGACACCCAAGCGTCCTTTCTGCCACCCTTTATATCGTTGTTCACATTGAAAGATACAAACATTATCTCATTGTTCGTGAGCGTTTCGGGAAGCGTTATCTCCTGAGTGAAAGGCTTTTTAGCGTCAATGGTGTATTTTCCCCATTCACGCTTTATCTGGTCGCACTCTGTAAAGTTGATGGAGCGTACCTTTTTGATATCAGATGAAAATGACTTTTCCGTCTTATCCTCAACTATTATATTATTGAAAAGAGCTTCCACTGAGTAAGGATAATTCAGGGAATTATATTCTTTTCTGCCGATAAGAGCATTGGTAGCATATCCGAAAGGCAGAACGTCATTGTTTTCATAAAGTGAAAGGCTTCCGCTCTCTTTTATCTTCTTGTAGCCTGACACTGCCTTTACTGGGTCGTCAGTGATAAGATATCTGTTTGAAAAATACATATCAGCAATAAGGCTTCGTGTCTGAGTGGTCAGGGAAGTGTTGCGGTATGAATTTTCGTTGTATATCTCGCTGTAATAAAATTTGTTGTAATCTTTATTGTGCAGTGAAGAATATATTGACATGGTGTAATAATCTGCATTATATATCATGTTCACTGTGTTCACTTCGTCAACGCAGTTTGAAGTCCTCGATATCTCCTCTTGCGAGCCGACATAATCTGCAAGTGTATTCATATCACTGCTGTTATCATATTCAAGCTCACTTAAAGGCACAAGCTTGTCTGCAAAGTTTGCATATACTGTGGATACCACGAGGCAAAGGGACATTCCTATATTAAGTATGAACTCTTTTTTGCAACGTCTGTATACAAACAGGCTTGACATAAGCACAACAAAGTCAAGGATAATATAAAACTCCACTTTTTTGGTGGTCTTGAACCAGAAAACTCCTGCCAATGCAACTAAAAGGGTTATCACTGCAAGTGGTTTAAGCTTTAGCTTTCCTCTTATTATATCAAAATAGGTGTGTCCGAAAAGGAGCATACCAAGAGGAAGGAAAGGTATGAGAACTTTCGGGTCAACATACAGTGTGCCGTTTAACATATAGACTATTATAGGGCAGGTGGCTATTACCATCATAACGATCCCGAGAAATCTTCTATAGCGTTGTTTTGAGAACACTGCAGATATTATGCTAAGCACTGTGAAAAGGCAAAGCCCCATTGAGTAGTGATAATAGAGCAGGAATTTCAAGTTTACACCTGGTATGAACGACTTGAGATCAACATGGCTGTTGCCTGCCTCTCTGCCTGAGAGCATACAGTGCAGTGTCGGCAGGATAAGCACGCACGCCATTATCACTGCTAGGATAAGCCTGAAAGCGAATGCTGTTCCGTCTTTGCAGAACTTCTTGAAAGTTGGCTTTTCATTTATTTTCAGCCAGCGGTAAACACCATACACTGCCATTGCCGCAAGACCCGACACTGCAAAGAAATAGCTTGTCATGAGCATCAAAAATGCCCAAAGCGTCACCATGTATTTTCTCTTGCCCTCAAAATAATCCTCGATAGCCATAAAACCTAAAAGCAGGAAAGGCATATAATTCACGAACATTATGTGCCTGTGACTGTGGAAGATAAGGGGCGCTGAAAAGAGAAACACAAAGCTCAGTGCAAACGCTGTGTTGTCTGTGAATTTCTGCCGCATCCATATATAGAATATCCACAGGCTTGCTATAATGCCTATTATGGATACTATCTGTATATAGGTGGACATTTTCACAAAGGGCAGAAGATAAGAAAAAAGTATTATAGGCGAATAAAGTCCATAATATGACAGATTATAGATGTTTTCACCACAACCTATGTTCGGAGCAAAGGAGGGAAAAAAGTCCCCTGTTTTGTAAAAGAGCTTTCTGAAATAATCAGGGATAGCATAGTGCTGTCCGCCCCAGTCAAGCTCAGAGCCATAAGCGTATTTAAACCTTGTGAGCGCAAGGACAAACAGAAGATATATCCCTGTGAGCACACACAGATGTATTATATTTTTCTTACTGAGCTTCATTCACAGCCACTCCCAGCGCAGTTGCAGTTTGTTTTTTCATTTCAGGGTGTTCACTGTAGCGTTTATACAGCGTCCAATCCTCATAATAAGCCATATGCCACAGCTTGTCTACAGTTTTCTCTTGAGAGGTATACATATCCGCAAGCTTTTTCTTGAACTCGTATCTCTCTTTTGATATTTTTGGCAAAGTGTTGCCCACCACCTTCAGACGGCTAGCCTTGTAATACTTGCCAAAGCAGTAAAGGTCGCACTGGATATCGTTCTTATCGTATATCTCAGTGACGTAATTATGCACGTTTACATGGTGGATATGACCATATTCGCCTTTTTGATTATGCACAGCTATAAGCTTCCAATCCTTGCAGGTCATTATCTTTTCAAGGTCAGATTCGATACCGTCCTTAACAAGCGCCCAATCATCACGCTTACCCCTGACTTTATCAGGATATTCAAGCATTATACACTCGTTGCCCGAGGCAGTCACCACGTCCTTGAACTCCTGAGAACGCACCTTATTTCTTCCGTTTGTTACGCACACAACAAGATAGCCTTTATCATAAAGATGTCCTCCGCCCCAAAGCACTTCGTCATCAGGGTGAGCCACTATCATAAGCTTATCAGCCTTTGATGACGAAGCAAGCTGTAACTGTATGGCGGATATAGGCGTAACGTCATAAGCCTGATTGATCGTATCTCTTATATGCCTTTTGTAGCCTAAAAACCACAGTGTGCCTATAAAAATGACTATTGCCAGAATTATTGCTGTTTCCTTTATATGCTGTCTTGTAAATCTGAGCATAAAAATGCCCGCACCCTTGCAGGATCTCTCCTGCGAGATACGGGCGTTCACCTCTTTCTTTATTACTTGTTGTTCACATAGTCTATAAATCTTTCAAATGCAGCTTTTCCGTCTTTGTTTCTCTTATAAACGCCTGCATGTTCAAGCACCTTTGCGAACACGATGCCTATTTCTTTCTGCAAGACCTCGTGAACGTTCTCTGCTGTTATATTGTTTTTCTTTGATATCTCCTCAGCCCAATCAGCGTGCTTTTCTATCAGCTTGTCACGGCGTACACCCTCTGTTCCCTCTGTGACCAGAACCTGAGCAAGCTTCTCCATTTCACCTTTAAGTCTTGACGGAAGCACTGCAAGACCCATTACTTCGATAAGACCGATATTTTCTTTCTTTATATGATGAAGCTCCTGATGCGGGTGATAAACGCCAAGAGGATATTCCTCGGTTGTGATGTTGTTTCTAAGCACAAGGTCAAGCTCATATTTGCCGTTTCTCATTCTTGCGATAGGGGTGATAGTGTTGTGTGGCTCGCCTTCAGTTTCAGCGTAAATGAACGCTTCTTCGTCGGTGTAACCTCTCCAAGCTTTGAGTATCTTGTCAGCAAGGTCAACGAGAGCGTTTTTATCCTCGCTGTTTATTCTGATAACGGACATAGGCCATTTAACGATACCTGCGTCAACGTTCTCAAAGCCCTTGAAAACTATCTTTTCTTCAACAGGAGCTTTTTCCATGGCAAATGTATAATGACCGCCCTGAAAATGCTCATGGGAGAGTATCGAACCGCCAACGATAGGCAGGTCAGCGTTTGAACCTATGAAATAGTGCGGAAACTGTCTGACAAAGTCAAAAAGCTTCTCAAATGCCGAACGGTCTATTACCATAGGAGTATGCTTCTTATTGAAAAGGATACAATGCTCGTTGTAATAAACATATGGGGAATATTGAAGTCCCCAGTCTGTGCCGTTTATTTTAAGGGATATAACACGGTGGTTCTGTCTTGCAGGGGAGTTCACTCGTCCTGCATATCCCACGTTCTCATAGCACAGCAGGCACTTAGGATATCCCGACTGCTTTGCAAGCTTTGCCGCCGCAATGGCTTTCGGGTCTTTTTCAGGCTTTGAAAGATTGATAGTTATATCAAGGTCGCCGTACTCGGTTGGAGCTATCCAGCGCATATCTTTCTTTACTCTGTATCTTCTTATGTAGTCCGTGTCCTGCGAAAGCTTGTAGAAATAGTCAGTTGCGACCTTTGCAGACTGGTGGTTGTAAAGTCCCCAGAACTTTGTGTCTACCTCTGACGGTCTTGGAGTAAGAAGCCCCATGAGTTTTGTGTCGAAAAGATCTCTGTATACAATAGAATTTTCTGTAAGGCCCTTTTCCACAGCGTAATCGAGAAGCTCTTTGAGAGTGCTTTCAAGATCAACGTCAGAAAACTCCTCCGCTGGTTCGTCATATTCCTCAAGGTCAAGGGCTTCAAGAAGCCTGTTTGTGGTATAAACTCTGTCGCTCTCCTCAATAAGTCCGCTTTCCAGACCATATGTTACAAGCTTTTTAATGCTTTCAAATATCATGTTATAGATCCCCTTTTGTACAAAAGTATGAGTGGTAACCCCCTCAGCCAGCATCTATTATTATAGACCATTGCTTATTCTTTGTCAACCGACAGACAGGCTAATTAAGATACTTTTAAGCATTTGAAAAGCGTAATAAGAATATTTTAAGATTATTTTGCAGGGGACGCCAGCCCATACATTTAAAGTCAGGGAAAACGATTTAGCACCGAATATTAACAAATTGTTAAATCAGCAAATGTCCTATTGACAAAAGCGGGAAGTATGGGTATAATAAAAACAATATGACAAAGGCGTTGACAGGAACAAAAGCAAAGTTCTGACATTACAGAGAGCCGTCGGTGGGTGCAAGATGGTATGCGGAATTTGTGATAACTCGTCCCCGAGCCTGAACGGTGAAATCTTATTAGCCGCTCACGGGTTCTCCCGTTATAGAGATACGCATTGATAGATGCGGCTGAGATATGCGGTGTGAGCCGTATATGAATGAGAGTGGTAACACGGCAAAGCTCGTCTCTCCTTTTTGGTAGGAGTGGCGATTTTTTTTATGCCCTTTTCCACATCACTATCAAAATAATTATCGGCTTTATAATTTATAAGGAGGATCTGACATGAAAAACGTAGAAAAGTATGAGAGAGGCTATTATATGCCTCCTGTAAAGTGCATGAAGTGGGCTGAAAAAGAGTATGTTGACCACGCTCCTGCATGGTGTTCTGTTGACCTGAGAGATGGAAATCAGGCTCTTATCATTCCTATGAGCCTTGAAGAAAAGCTGGAGTTTTTCACAAAGCTCGTTGAGATAGGCTTCAAGGAGATAGAGATAGGTTTCCCTGCCGCCTCTGAAACAGAGTATGAGTTCTGCCGCACACTTATTGAGAAGAACATGATACCTGATGATGTTACTATTCAGGTGCTCACACAGTCAAGAGAGCATATCATAAAGAAAACATTTGAAGCTATCGACGGTGCAAAGAACGCTGTTGTCCACCTTTATAACTCAACATCTGTTGCACAGAGAGAGCAGGTTTTCCGAAAGTCTAAGGAAGAGATAATCAAGATAGCTACAGACGGTGCAAAGCTCTGTAACGAGTATAAGAAGCACGCAAAGGGCAATATCGTATTCGAGTATTCTCCTGAGAGCTTCACAGGCACAGAGCCTGAGTTTGCAAGAGATATCTGCAACGCTGTTATCGACATCTGGCAGCCTGCACCTGATAACAAGGTCATCATCAACCTGCCTGTAACAGTTGAAATGTCAATGCCTCATGTTTATGCTCAGCAGGTAGAGTATATGTGCGACACTCTTCACAACAGAGAGAACGTTATAGTTTCACTTCACCCACATAATGACAGAGGCTGTGCAGTGGCAGACTGCGAAATGGGTCTGCTTGCAGGTGCTGACAGAATAGAGGGTACTTGTTTCGGCAATGGTGAGAGAACAGGCAATGCCGATATCGTTACTATCGCACTTAATATGTACACTCACGGAGTTGACCCTAAGCTGGACTTCTCAGATATGCCTGCACTGGTAGAGCTTTATGAGAGAGTTACAAGAATGAAGGTTTATGACAGAAGCCCATATTCAGGCGCACTTGTATTCGCTGCATTCTCAGGCTCACATCAGGACGCTATCGCAAAGGGCATGAACTGGAGAAAAGAAAAGAGCTGTGACAAGTGGACAGTTCCTTATCTTCCTATCGATCCGCATGACGTCGGCAGAGAGTATGACGGTGACGTTATCAGAATAAACTCACAATCAGGCAAGGGAGGAATAGGCTTTATCCTCCAAAATCAGTTCGGCTATGATCTTCCAAAGAAGATGAGAGAGGACTTTGGCTATAAGGTAAAGGCTGTTTCAGACCACAAGCACAAGGAGCTTATGCCTGATGAGGTCTACAAGATATTCAAGGACGAGTACCTCAACAAGTGCGCACCTGTTGATATTCCTGAAGCACACTATGTTCAGAAGCAGAACGGCACTATCTGCGCCGCTATCACAGCTTCAGTAAACGGCGTAACAGACGATCACACAGCAGAGGGCAACGGACGTCTTGACGCTGTGGCAAATGCTATCAAGCAGGCTTTGAACTTTGATTTTACCGTGGAAACATACACAGAACACGCTCTTGAAAGAAAGTCAACATCTGAGGCTGTTTCGTATGTTGGAATTTCCTGCGGTGATAAGATGTATTGGGGCGTCGGCAGACACTCAGATATCATCGTATCTTCTATCAAGGGTCTTGTTTCAGCTATCAACAACGCTTTTGTTGCTAATAAGTAATAAATTTTATTCTATCTTAAATTCAGCTAAAATAAACGGGCGAACGCTGTTCGCCCCTACATGATAATGAAAATGCGTTATTTGTGTAGGGGCGACCTTGGGTCGCCCGTTATATTTTGTTCTGATACAAAAAATGCAGCCATATAGAATATGACCGCATTGTATATCATTTCTTTTTTCTTCTGAAAAGCCTTTTGAGCCAGCCTAAAAAGCCCTTTTTCTCCTTTTCAGGCTCGACAGCCTTTGAATCATTAACAGGAGCAGGCTTTGGTGCATTGGCGTATGCTTCAGCGTAAAATCTACTTTGTGCGTCAATGGCGATATCTCCACGCTCTGCACGGACATATTTTCCGTCAGGCTGCATTATCCTTGCTTTTACGTTGTCCTGCATCTGGGTGTCAAAAATATCGAGGACACGTTTTTTTACTTCTTCACTGAGGATAGGTGCGGCGACCTCAACTCGCCTTGTGGTGTTTCTTGTCATGTAGTCTGCGCTGGATATGTATACCTTTTTGCGAACTCCTGTGCCGAAAATATATATCCTTGCGTGTTCAAGATATCTGCCCACTATTGAGCGTATCTGAACATTGTCAGTAACGCCCTCCACGCCTGCCACAAGGCAGGATATACCTCTTATAACAAGCTCTACCTTCACGCCTGCCTGAGAACATTCTATTATCTTGTCCATAAGCACCTTATCAGTAAGAGAATTGAGCTTTGCGGCAACATATCCCTCACCGCCTGCTCTTGCAATGCTTATCTCATTATCCATAAGCTCCACTACCTTATTTTGCAGACAGTGGGGAGCGACCATAAGTGCCTTTGAGCTTTCCACAAGCTCGCCCATTGACAGCGTTCTGAACACCTCGCAAGCATCCTGAGCAATGTCATTGTTTGATGTCATAAGGCAAAGGTCGGTATAAAGCCCTGCGGTCTTTTCGTTGTAGTTTCCTGTACCCACCTGAACAGTGTACTTAACGCTGTCGCCAACTTTTCTTGTAATAAGACAAAGCTTTGAATGGACTTTAAGCCCCTGCGGACCATAAATTACATGACAGCCAGACTCCTCGAGAAGCTTTGACCACCCTATATTGTTTTCCTCATCAAAACGTGCCCTCAGCTCCACAAGCACAAGCACGTCCTTACCATTTTCTGCGGCGTTGCACAACGCCTTTATGACTTTGGAGTTCTTCGCCACACGATACAAAGTCATTTTGACAGACGTAACGCTATCGTCCTTTGCCGCCTCGTCAAGAAGCCTGATAAAAGGCTTTATGGACTCATAAGGATAGTGCAGAAAAAGATCCTTTTCGTCTATCTGCTCTATCATTGACCTTGACGGGTCTATCATAGCAGAGGGCTGAGGCTCCTGCTTCGGGAAGAAAAGTTCTTTTCTGTCTGCCACCTTGTCAAACACAGCGAACACATAGGACATATCAAGGGGAGTTTTTTCCACAAAGACTTGCTTTTCTGAAAGCTCCAACCTTGAAAGCAGTTCGTTCAGCACAGTGTCGGATATTTGCTTTGAAAGCTGTAATCTCACAGGACAAAGGCGTTTACGCTTGTTGATAAGCTCAGACATATTTTGTCTGAAATCAAGTTCCGAGTCAAAGCCCTCGTCAACGTCGATATCGGCATTTCGCGTTACTCTCATAAGAGCCTTTTCTTCTATTTTATAGCCCTCAAATGCCTTGTCAGCATAATGGAGAATAAGCTCCTCTACAAGGATATAGCTTATGCACCCCTCGTCATCAGGAAGAAAGATCACACGCTGGAATTTCTCGTTACAGCTAACTATACCCACTGTGACGGCAGACTTTGAAGCGAGTTTTGCGACTGCATAAATACTTTGATTTGCAAGAAACGGGAAAGGGTGTCTTTTATCGATAATAAAGGCGTTAAGAAACGGCTTGACCTCATAGGCATAATAAGCTTCAAGAAATTTCTTATCCTGCTCAGTGAGAGCCTTTATGTTTTTATGTACTATATTTTTAAGCTCCAGTTCCTCGCAGATAGCTTTGTATGTCTTATCTTTTATTGGTATAAGCTCATGAACACGCTCAAATATTGCAGAAAGCTGTTCAGATGGACGCATTTTGGACTTGTTGTCTTTATGATCGTCGTCCACCAGTGAGGAATCATAAAGCGAACCCACACGCACCCTAAAAAACTCGTCAAGATTGCTTGCAAATATCGACTGAAAAAGCAATCTTTCAAGAAGCGGTGTAGCACTGTCCTGAGCTTCTTCAAGAACTCTCTCATTAAATTTAAGCCATGATAACTCTCTGTTATCGTAGACCTTGTTATTCATATTCTTATTTCTCCTAACTCCTATCGTAAGAAAGGCATCTTATATCATACTGTATTATTATACCGCCAAACGAATATGATGTCAATGCAGGTGCCGTAAAAACCTTGTAAAATCGCCATAAAACAAAAAAACTCCCGCCCGAAGGCAGGAGCAAATCGTCTTGAAGATCAGATCCCGATATATTCCTTAGCGGTCTGGCATATATTTGCACAGTTATTCGCAAGGACGCTGTTGTCTTGTGGCAGATTTGGCAACATGATAAGCCAAAAAAGAATGAACACAATTATAAGCATAAGCGTAGCACCAGTCACAAGTATCAAAGCGGCTGAACGCTTTGATTTCAGTGTTGTATGTACGTCGCTGCACACTTTCTCGGCGGGCTGTGCATTTTCTTTTTCCTCGTTAGGAATACGTTTTTCTTGCTCTTTTTTACACTCAGTACACAACATATACTTTAAACCTCCATAATCTATTTTTACTTCATTAACTATTATACCACATTCTTACCGTCTTGTGTTAAGCTGGCAGCTATAATTTACAGAAATTTCGACTGAACTTTTTGTAAATTGGTAAAATTCTAAAACTTGCCATGCGCATATAATCTATCTTCATCAACAAAACCCCTAAAAGAATAACTTAACAAAATCAAATATTGATATAATTCTGCTATTGACAAATGAGAAGCGTATGTTATAATTACTGTGTGTGGAAAAATCAACGAAAATATGTTGTAATTAGCTTTATGTGGAGGAAGTAAAAATGGTAGACAATGTACGTCGTGAATGTATCATGTCAATGTATGAGATATACCCTCTCAGCAGAAAATTGGTATTTGATACGTTTGATAAGAAAAAGTATGATATAACAAGAACTCAGCAGATAATAATGCTGTCACTATGTATTGAGGGAACGCTCACAATGTCACAGCTTGCAAGCAAGATAAACACTTCTAATGAGCAGGCAACAAGGGCTGTGGCACAGCTTGTTGACAAGGGCTTTGTTATCAGAATGCAAAACCCCGATAATCGCAGAGTTATCAACATCAGGCTCACTGACGAAGCTATGCGCTTTATGGAAAAGATGAAAAACGAGATACTTGATGATATACTCGGTAAATTTTCCAGTGTTTCAGATAGTGATATGAAAAAAATGAAGGACGCACTTGTATTTATAAATAGTATACTTAAAAAGGTGCTTAAATAGGAGGCTGTTATGACAAAGGCAAAGAAAATAGTCAGCCGTTGCGAAAGCTGTGTGAATTACGTTTTTGATGAGGATTGTGAATGTTACTGCTGCATGGTCGATCTTGACGAGGACGAAGCATACAGATCAATGAGCGACAGCGAATATAGCTGTCCTTATTACAGGCTCGATGATGAATATGCTGTTGTGAGAAAGCAAAATTGATGATAGATCGGTGAATACATGAAATTTGCCGATTTTTCTTGCTTTGTTTAACGTGTAAAGTTCAAAAGCTTGCCAACGTGGATGTGTAAAGTTCATTTGCTTTGCAGCTAGCATTTGCTGTTAAATAAGGATCGATCTGGGGCTGAATTAATATTTGGCTAATGATAGAAAGTTATTTATCAAAGTTTACAAAATATTAATAAATACAGTATTAGTATACAATGTTAAAATATTGACTATGCAGGCTGCTATAATCAAAATAGGAAAGATTTTTTGGGGGAAAGTTGCAATTAGCGTAAAAACGCAGGTTTCATATTGTTTCATGTTCAAGGCTAATAAATATGCTGTTTTATCATCTGCCGGCACTATGAAAATGATAAATCAATATTGTGTAAACTATCAGTATATTTATATGTAATAAAATACAAATATGATATATTGTGGGATTGACAAATGGAAAATCAAGTGATATAATACTTGTAAATATATAGGCATACTGCGTCGGAGGTGAGGCTTTTGAAGGATAAGGCACTTGAAAAATTGTCGAAAAATGAGCTGCTCGAGTTAATGCTTTATCTGCGAAAAGAATATGATAAGCTTAACGCAGAGAATGAAAAGCTTCTTCAAAAGCTCGAAGATAAAAAAAGTATCACTGACCGACTTGACAGGCTGGAGCGGCAGGTAGCTGCACTGACAGGTCACAAGCTGGTTGTTGAGCAGCCGGTAGTGGAGGAAGATCATGGCGGCAGATAGCAAGAACGAGGTGTTAAAAAAACCTGAGCTTCCTGATGTCCAGACACTCGAGCGGGTGGTAAAAAAGCATCATGAAAGGCGGGAATATCTGAGGATACTCCGCAGCACCGTGGCGTCGCTTCTTGTTGTGGCAGCGGCAGCAGTGATCATATCAATGTTATTTTTGCCTGTTTTGAGAGTAACGGGTACAAGTATGACGCCGACCTTGCATGACGACGAGCTGGTGGTGTGCAGAAAGCGTGGAAGCTTTCAGAAGGGCGATATAGTTGCGTTTTATTATAATAATAAGATACTGTTGAAACGTGTTATCGCTACAGCAGGAGATGTGGTGGATATCAAGGATGACGGTACTGTTATCGTCAACGGAAAAACCTTGAATGAGCCGTATGTTGACGGCAAAGCTCTGGGAGAATGTGATATCGAGCTGCCTTATCAGGTGCCTGACGAGAGAATATTTGTTATGGGCGACCACAGATCTACGTCTGTTGACAGCCGTACAAAGAGGATAGGCTGTATTGCTGAGGAAGCAGTGCTTGGAAAGGTCTCACTGAGGATATATCCTTTTAAAAGGATAGGCACAGTGGACTAGCGTTTATTATAAATAGTGTATAATTTCGGAGGGAGTGATCCGTTTTGCAGAATTTTAACGGTAAAGTTCGGCAATATCTAAAAGAAAATGAAAGGAAAAAACGCAGCCGCTTGTTCGGTGTGGTGCTGTCTGTTGTTATGACAGTGTCAGTGCTGGCAAGTCTTGTTATGCCTGCAATAAGTGCCACTGAGGGTACTTCCGTGGCAGGTGGAGATGTTTCCTATAACGGCGGAAGCTATTCTTATAAGGATGCGAATAGCGTCACGATAAAATCCTATGATGCGGTCGGTTCAGGAAAAGACCAATCTAAAAAGATCGAATTCAATGTGGAATTTGATTTTGATAAGGGCGAAATGACCAATAGGTATATTTATTTCCCTATCGATGATAATGTTAGCCTGCCCGAGGGCGGTATACCGTCAGACGGAACCTGGGGCGATGTCGAGGATACTCACTTCGATGAAGGACATGGAATTTCAGGTAAGTACAGAGTCGACGAGATAGATGGAAAGAAGTATCTTTTTATTGAGTTTGACGAGCGATATAAACAGAAAAATGAGAAGGACGCTATAAGCGGTAAGGCAAGCTTTGAGGGCAATGTAAAGCGTAAGGATACAGATACAGGCGATAAGACCACTGTTGATATAGGCGGTCAGACGGTTGAAATAGGCGGTTTCACTCCGCTCACTATGTCTGCCGTAAAGGACGCAAGCGAAACTGCAGACGGAGTTAAGTGGACTATCACAGTGAACAATCCTGCAAAGAAGCCTCTTGACAGGATCGAGGACAAGCTTTTTAAGGACGCTGTAGACGGCAGTTTTGTTGTTTCACCTGAGGGTGCGGGAAGCTATGACGCTGCAAGCGGAAAGTTTGTTTTCAGCGATGGATTCAGTGAAGAAAATGTTACCATAAGCTACACTACCCCATATCCTACAAGCGACCCGAATTTCGTTATGTCAGGTAAGGTGGAAAACAAATCCACTACATATGACAAAGACGGAAATGGAGTAAAAGCAGATAAAACTATTTATTCTGAATCAAAGAAGGATAAGATCTCAAAAACTGGCAAGAATGTTGACTACGACAATAATGAAGTCACATGGGAAATAGTTGTAAGCAACCCTAGCGGTGCAGACCTCAAGGGCTATCACCTTTATGATGAAGCATTTCCTGATGCAAAGCTGGGAAGCTTTACACTCAAAGCTGACGATGGCTCAGATGTAAAGTACACACTTGACGGAAACACGCTTACGTTTGACGATAAAATAACAGCGTCCCAAATCACCATTGAGTATGTGACTGCTATCGATCGTGACAAGGCGGAAATTACAAATACAGTTAAAATGCAAAGACCTGATAAAAGCAATCCATGGTCTGATATCACATCAAGTGAAACTGTTTATAATAAGTATCAGATATCAAAAAGTGGCTGGATAGATAATAACACATTAGGTATAATCAAATGGGAAGTAACTGTTAAATGTAATGACAAAAATTCCAACCTTAAAGGTAAGACAATAACTGACAATATGCTTAAAGCAGGACAGAAGGTCAGCATTAAAATAGGAAACGATACTATTGATGCAACGGTTGCAAGTGACGGTGAGCTTGTTTTGCCTGACAGCATAGGCGACAATAACGAGGTAGTTATTTCGTATGAAACAAAGGTCGCTGACTATGATCTTGGCGACCCTGACAGCAGTGGATATTATTCAGTGAAAAATACTGCAGGTATTGACGGCTTCCATTCTGACAAGACGGTTTATTATAAGCCTGTAAACGAGAAGTCAAAAACAGTTCTTGACATTTCTCAGAACGGAAGCAGTGTTACATATAAGTGGCAGGTAGAGGTCAAGCAGACAAACGGTTCCTTCAGGGGCAAGACTATAAGCGATGTAATGAACGCTGCGTCAAATGACGGCAAGTCAATAAAGAGCGTTCTTGACCCTGATTCCATTATTATGTATGTTCAGAGAAATGGAAAAGGAAGCTATGAAACTCTTAACAGTTCAAATTACACTGTAGTACCTAATGCCGACAACACTTCGTTTGAGATAAAGTTCAATGATAGTGAAGAATTTGACAATATAAACCTTGTGCAGATACAGTATAGCAGTACCGTAGATGTAACAGGTCTTGACGCAGGTACTATTATAAATGTAAATAATAAGGCTGCTTATAAAGGTGAAACATTCGGGCCTAGTGCAGATAAGACAAAGTTTACTATTGGCGACAGCTCCAAAGCACCTTATGAAAAGTATGACGCTGCAAGCAGTGTAGCAGGCGACACATTGCATGATCTTAGCAGCCTGCCTGTTGTTACTGTAAATGGTGTTGAGTATTACAGGTTTGATTGGCGGCTTGATATCAACAAGGACGGCACTTATAAGCGTAACGATAATGTCGAGATTGTGGACACGCTTCCGGCGGGAATGATATTCTACGAGAACAAGGATTATCTCAAGTATTCATTTGGAAATAGTTCTGATAAGTATGATTTTGCACAAACAACTCAGTTTGAATACTTCTATGATAAGACAGCCAATACAGTAACTTTCAAGACTGCATGGAATCAGCAGGACGCTTGGACAGCTTACTACAGTACACTTGTAAAGGTCGATGATGTTAAGAATGGTGTTTACAAGAATGGTACTGCAGCGTTCAAAAACACGGTTCAGGATAAAGCTGGAAAATATCCGGAGAGAAGCCAGACGCAGACAGTTAAGGAAAAGAACTTGAAGAAAACTTCTTCTCCGAAGTCCACCGGCTGTGAGATAACTTATACCATTGATGTTAACCCTAAAAAGCTCAAATGCTCAACAAACGGAATGATAACTCTCAACGATGTTATCAAGTGCGGAGGCACGGCTGTAGTTAAGACAAAGGACGCTCAAGGCAACATTAAGACAAAAACTGTAAGCATAAATGGCAATTCCGCTGTTGATATGGATCTGAAGTCTATCAAGGTATTTGACGCAGATACGGGTGCAGAGCTTGCTGTGAGTGATTACAGTTATGTGATATCAGATCCGGAGGCAGTTGACAGCACAGTTTCCTGCAGTGCAGACGTTATTACCAACGAAAAGGGCAAGTTTGTCGCTAACTTTATTCCAAGTGAAAGTATTGTTGGCGCTAAGGGTACTATTGATCTGACTTTGCCTGAGGGCTACGAAAACGGAAATATAAAGAGTTACTATGTGGCTTATGGCTATATGGACGGCAACAGTTTCAATGAAGTAAAGGCTTTTGCCAATAAGAGCGGCGAGTGGTCAGATTTTGGCAAAAGCATATCCGTTCCTGTGGAAGAGGTTTCTTCTGAGAAGGCGGGCGGTGTTTTCAGAGTCGAATATGAATACAGGGATAGCAGCGGCTTTTCAAACACTGAAGTCAGCAATGAAAAAATGCTTTCGGCTGTAAAGTGTTCCGCACTGACAGCGAAGACACGAGATTTTGTAAAGAAACTTGAAATAAACGTTCCGGATCAGCGTCACCTGAAATTAGTTTACGTTTATACAGGAAGTCCTGCAAATGATGAGGACGCTGAGAACGATGGCTATAAAGTTCATGTGTTCAATAATATTTCATTTGACACAAACGGTTCAGCTGTAAATGACAGTGAAGATAATGATTCTGAGTTTGAGCTGATAAATCAGTCAAAGGCATCATCAACAACTGTTGAGCCATTTAAGCTTATGAAGGTAGACAGCGGAGACTATAGTATTATGCTCAAAGCTTCTTTTGAGATCTACAGATATACTAAGCTGGAAAATGGCACATACGATTGGCTCCCGGCAGTAGACTTCAAAGAAAATGCTGCGAAGGACAGAAGATCAGTTATTTGGGGAAATTCGGCACAGGATAAGGCACAGACATTCAATGTAAATTCTGATGGGTCATACAACCTTGACCTTGAACCTGCCGCAGGCACCGGAGATACTGAGGGTCATCTTTATAAGCTTATAGAAAAGCAAAGTCCGGAGGGTTATCTTCTTGACGAAACTCCTATATATTTTGCTTTTAAAGTGCGTCCGGCTGTAGTTCCAAGTGAAGTCGGTGAGGACGGATATCAGTTCGTGAAGAACGGAGATATGTTCAGAGTAACAAATCTGCTGAAAGAATTTAAGATAACTGCAAGCAAGGTTTGGAGCGATGGAAACGGCAATCATTCGGCAGAGAGCGTAAAGTTCCTTCTTGGCTCGTCTACAACTAAGGTTTTAAGCGGTGTTCCAGATGATATTCAGTGGGGCAGTGATGAGGTAACTCTTAACGAAGCTAACAATTGGAGACATGAGTGGACAAAGCTTCCTGGATATACAAAGGTCGGCAATGATTACAAGCAGCTTTACTACTATATCAAAGAGATCGATCTGGCAACAGGATATGAGGCTGTATACAGTGCAACGGCAATGAGCAAAAACACTGATGTTACAGTTACGAACGTTAAGGGACTTAACATTACGAAGGAATGGCGTGATGAGCTTGGAAACAAACTTGCTGACAGCGAGCTTCCTGCTGGTATCGACAAGATCGAGGCAGATGTTTATGAGTCCTCTGTTGCACCAAATTCAACATCAAGAGTGAATGGAGATAATGGAATACCAACAGATTGCAAACTTATAAAAACTGTTTCTCTGGAAAAGTCTAAGAATTGGACGGTAACTCTTGACGGTCTTGACAAGGACAAGTATTATTATGTTCTTGAAAAGAATATACCTGACGGCTTTGGCGTTACATATACTTATTCCAATAACGGCAGTGCCACGGGCTTTGATACGATCGTCAATACCAAGGCCCCGCAGAAGGTAGAAAATATGGACGTTCGCCTGCAAAAGGCATGGTCTGACAGCGATAGCAATGCTCATACTAATGATAAGGTAACATTTAATATCTATAGGTCAACAAATAAGGCTGATGTGCCTGAAAAATATAACAAGTTTACAGGTACAATGGATAAGGGACAGAATGTTAAATTCAAGATCCTTACAAGCAACGGCGCAGAAATGGCTCAGAACGGAAGCTTTGCCTCTGAGTATACCATGTATGGCTCGGCTAAGTTCAGTTTCATCCTTAATAATGCATGGCTCGAAAATGGCGATATCAAATATTCAAGAGTAAGACTTATCAATGCATCAGGCGACGTTCTTGCTGATTTCCACAGAGGTGAGGACGTTTGGGATACTGACAAGCAGCAGAACGTTCCATCATGGACAGGTACAAGTAAGTATATAAGTTTGTCTGGTATTGATAACTCATCATGGGATAAGACTAAATTTACTTTGGATCTGAGCAGTATTTCTTCTGATGTTACTGTTGAGCTTACAGCAAAGGCCGATGATGATAGCAGTTGCTCTTATGAAGTAACAGCTAATGATCTTGGCACACCTGAGAAGACGAACGTTACACCTGTTCCTAATAAAGATGCGATACCAAGCAGTGAAATATTCTTGTGGAAGCAGATAACGCTCACGGCGGATAACAACTGGTCAACTGCCGTTTCTCTTGAAGAAAATAATGTCAAAGGAAACAAGTATTATTATTGGTTTGAGGAGATAGACGTGAACGGTCAGCCGATAAGCACGTCATCATACAAGGCTTACTACAGATACAATGGCTCAGAAAATGAGAATTGTATTGATATGACAAAGAACGGTGATCAGTATGTTCAGGTCTATAACAACTCTGAGGAAACCTTAGGAGAGCTTCCTGAAACAGGCGGCATGGGTGTTATCCCATTCGTGGCAGCAGGCGGAACAGTCACTGTTGCCGCAACATTACTTTTAGTTACAAAGCGTCGCAAAAAAACGCTGTAAATAAACAAATATGAAAGGATAATTAATTATGAAGATGAAGAAATTCGCAGCTGCTGCAACCGTTATGTCAGTTTCAGCTATTGCTGCAACATCAGCATTCGGGGTATTTGCTACTACTGATGCTGGCGTTAATAACATTGTTATCAAGGATTCTGATACAAACAGAGTATATAAGGCTTATCAGATCTTTGACCAGGCATCTGCAACAAATACTATCAAGTGGGGCAAAGGCATTAATGGCGATGCTCTGCTTACCAGCCTGAAAACTCCTGGTCTTAGCACTTATATGTCACAGTTCGACAGTGCCGAGAGCGCAGCAGACGTTGCAAAGATAATCTCAGACGCAGATCATTGGACAAAGGAAGATACTGCCAAGTTTGCAAAAGCCGCTTCTAGCTGCATCATCGACAGTAAGTCTGTAACTGCTCATGAAGCTAACGGTGAGTACACTATCAATGTTCCAAGTGCTGGCTATTATCTCGTTGTCGATGCAACAGAAAATAATGGTGTTGATAAGGCTAACTCAGCTCTTATCCTTAACGTTTCAGGCACAACAGACGTTACTCCAAAGAGGACAAAGCCAACACTTACAAAGCAGATCAAGCATAATGAGAATGAAGCATGGGGCGATGTTGGTGACAACGCAATTGGTGACGATGTAGAGTTCAAGATCACAACAACTATACCAAAAGATGTATCAGCTTATGACAAGTATACTTATACTGTTCGTGACCAGCTCAGCGAGGGCTTTACATTCAATGATAATCTTACATACAAGTACTATGACGCTAGCGGCAATGAGATCACTCCTGTTACAGTAGGTCCTAACACAACTGTAGGTGTTGACGATCCAAGCACTGCTGATTTCAAAGAGACATTCTATGTTACTTTCGATATCAAGGAGCTTCTGAAAAAATATCCAAATGTTGATAAGATCGAAACTCTTTATTCTGCTAAACTCAACGAGAACGCTAACGTTGTAACAGGTACACTTCCTAATTCAAAAGACAACAACACTAACACAGCTTACCTGACATATTCAAACAATCCTCAGGACACAACAGGTAAGGAGAACGGTGAAACACCTAAGGTCACAGTTTATGACTGGACATTCTCACTTGTTGGTAACAAGGTAGACGAAAAGGACGAGCCTCTTGCAGGTGCTAAGTTCCAGCTTAGAAATGTTCATGGCGATGCTATCAGACTTGTCAAGATAGCTGACAATGTTTACAGACTTGAGATCGGCAGTGAGGCAGGCTCTGTTGATCATATCGAAACAGACGCAACAGGTAAGTTCACTATCAAGGGCATTGATGATATGACAACTTACAAGCTTGTTGAGATAGAAGCTCCTGCTCAGTATAACAGAGCTGATCCATATGAGTTCAAGTTTGACACAACATATGATCCTGCTGATACGCTTCAGTCCATTCGTATGCTCGACGGCACTGATTCAGGCACAAGCGGTTCAACAGTTAAGATCATAAACCAGAAGGGCGGCTCACTTCCAACAACCGGCGGTATCGGTACTCAGATCTTCTACGGTGTAGGCGGAGCTATCGTACTGGGCGCAGGTGTGCT
>ERZ773235.1272-NODE-1272-length-26806-cov-3.721954_pt1 | contig 26806 bp, 20 predicted proteins | sample MGYA00580522_ERZ773235 | MGnify/ENA primary metagenome ERZ773235 (study PRJEB29015, sample SAMEA2737797) | human gut metagenome | biome: human gut; feature: human-associated habitat; material: faeces | place: China | collected 2012 ...
CTTAGTTATTTTGCAGAATCATTTGCTATTTTTTCATTTTTACTTAACAGTGCCATTTATTATGCAAGGAGAGTGTATTATGAACTATAATGATAAATTGCATCAAATACGTTCGCATCAAAGAGGAAAATGGGATGAACGAATCCTCTCGCAGATGGCTTATTTACAAAAATTATATGTAGTCGAAAAAAGAGAACCGGACGCTTTGTTTGAACAAGAAATTGAAACATTATATCGTACTTATAAAGAAAACGGAGCGTTGACTAAAGAAGATTGTCTTCGTTGTGAAAAGAATCTTCAACCACTGAGTGCGTGGGCGAAGTCGTATACCCTTCACATGGTGGCTCATGCACATATCGACATGAACTGGCAGTGGGATTTCAGTGAAACGGTGTCCACTGTCGTTGATACCTTTCGTACCATGTTGGATTTAATCCGAGAATTTCCTCAATTTATTTTTTCACAGTCACAAGCGTCCACTTATAAAATCATAGAAGATTATGCGCCTTGGATGCTCGATGAAATTGCGCAAAGAATTCACGAGGGACGCTGGGAGGTAACAGCTTCTTCATGGGTGGAAGCCGATCAAAATATGCCCTCTGCAGAAAGTGATTGCCGACATATACTTTATACAAAAGACTATATAAAGCGTACCTTTGGTATCCCAGAGGACGAATTAACAATTGATTTTGAGCCCGATACATTTGGACATCATGTGAATTTACCGGAACTTCTCAATGCCGGCGGAGTAAAGTACATGTACTTTGGCAGAGGATACGCAACAAAGGAATACTTGTTTCGTTATCAAGCTCCTTCGGGAAAGAGTGTTTTGGCTTACGAGGATCCGTTTTTTTATTTATCGCTTGTCAGCCCCGAAATTTTTACCGATGCATTGGATATTTGCGGACATACCGGTTTTAAACGGGCATTGCGGCTATACGGCGTGGGAGATCATGGCGGTGGTCCTTCAAGACGTGACATTTTGCGTCTTACCGAATACTGCACATGGCCGCTTGCACCGACTATTGTCTTTGGTACCCTTCGTAGTTTTTTTGAGACGGTAGAGCAGGAATACCACGATCGGATTCCTGTCTTGGATCATGAAATGAACTACGTATTTCAAGGTTGTTATACTTCTCAAAGCCGTATTAAAATGGCAAATCGAATCGGTGAACAAAGGTTGTATGATGCGGAAACACTTTGTGCACTTTCGCGTACAGTAGGCAGCGAAGCCTATCCTATGGAAAAATTGAAAGATGCATGGGAGCGCGTTTTATTTAATCAGTTCCATGATATTTTGCCCGGTTCCTGTGTGATAGACACCAGAGAACATGCGATGGGACGCTTTCAGGAGGCTGTATCATATGCTAATGTTGCCGCGCAGAATGCTATGCGATGTATTGCAGAAAAAATTGATACTTCCGATATTGAACTATATCCTGACGACGAACTATTTTCAGTAGGAGCTGCGCCGGGTGCACGCCTTAATACCTATGGAATCAGTATGGCGGAACGCGGCAGCGGACGCGTTCGTATATACCATCTGTTTAACACGACTAGTCAGCCAAAGACCGGTGTGCAGCAACTGAATATATGGGCATGGCCATATGATCTTGCTAATTTACAGGTCTATGCCAGTGATGGTACACTGTTGGAGCATTCTGCCACTCCGCCGAGTCCGCATCCGTTCTGGGAAAACCAATTCAAGTTATTCGTAAAAGTAACTGTTCCGCCGATGGGCTATGAAACCATTATCATGCGAGACTGCGACAGTGGAAATGTAGAAATCAGAAATGTTGCGCTGGATTGTAAAAGAGAAATTATTCCGCAGAATGTTTTGGAAAACAGCAAGCTTAAAGCAGTCTTTGACGAAAAAACAATGCAGCTAATTTCGCTGTATGATAAAAAGAGCGGCAAAGAGCTGGTGCATCAACCGACGGCGCATTTAGTTTATACTTTGGAGCAGGATGCGGGTATGTCTGCATGGCGTCTGGGCAGAACTGCCGCAAAGCAAATCCTCAATGAGACGCAGGAAATTAAGATCATTAACCGTACCGGCGGTTTGCGGCAGTCAATCCGTTATGAATTGAACTTTAACAACAGTATAATCCGCGTGGATGTACAGCTTGATCATGACAGCGATGTACTGCGCTTTGAAACGGAATTTGAATGGTTGGAAGTAGGGCACAGAGGACAGTTCATCCCCAGACTCGACTTTGTGTGGAATACGCCTTTTCAAAAAGTTATGCGTAATATTCCGTCCGGTATTTTTGAACACGAACCGATTCGGGAAGATGTTCCGGCAAGCTCGTTCATTGCCGCCGGAGGAATGATGTTGTTTGCGGATAATAAATATGGCTTTCGTGCGTATAATGATGAGATGTCGGTTTGTTTGGTTCGTTCTTCTTATGATCCGGATCCGTATCCTGAAACCTACATTCATAAGACCTGTATCTCTTTGCTGTCCGTTCAAGAAGAAAATCATGCGGAACTCATTGCCCGCGAACACGACCTAAACAATCCTGTTCAGTATATCAGCGGAACAAGCAGAACCGGTCGTCTTCCCAAGAAGAACAGCTTGATCACCGCGCAAGGAGATGCTGCACTGGCTGCACTCAAACCTGCTGAAGATGGAAACGGGATTATTATAAGAATTTATGCAGTTGGTGAAGGTGGAATATTTACTCTTTGCACGCCATATAACAGAGCCTGCTATACAGATATCTGCGAAAGAAATCTATCCCCGATTGCAGTAGAATCAGATGGAACTGTATCCGCCAAAATTTCAAAGGGAGAAATCAAAACCATTCACTTGTTTAATGAAGCATAAACGAAATTGAAAACTTAATGATGATAATTGTAAATTCGGCAATAAAAAAGTTTAGAACAAGGAAAAAAGTTCTAGTTTGATTCGAAACCCTTCATGTAGCGTAAAAAGATAACTTTTCTTGTGCAATAGGTCTGAACATCCTTATTGTACTCAATTGGTGATTTTTTGGTATAAATCACATTTTTAACCACAGTAGGATTCATTGGTTCTTCAAAAGTAAGGTGGACCTTACATCCACTGACTTCTCTATCTATTTGCATTTTATTATTAACATCTATTTCTTTCATTTTCTTTCCTTCATTAATGTCAGGCAGCGGTTTTATCTTAAACAACCGCTGCCTGCTTTTTAATCAATCGTTTTGTATTTGACCATATTTATTCTCAATCTCCGTGGTCACGACATTTTTGAGTAAAACGAGGTGTTTTAACCGTATATTTAAAATCACAAACTTGCATTTAACTTACAGATGTTAAATTTTATTATTAAGTTGTTTAAATATACCAAGCATCTTCATCTCCGAAAAATTCCCGGGTCCAAAAAGCAATAGTTAATTTTCCATAAAATTACGTCTATTTTCAATTTGTCTCTGTACCAGTAAATAGTTGATATCAACCCTTTGTTGACATAGATTTTTAATGTTTTATGCTTACCTGAAGACCACAGGAATATCTTCAGACAAAAAGTTGCTTAGACTGTTAGCCAAGTCTTTCATCTTTTCATCCGATTGGGCTTTATTTCCGAAATCATTATAAGGAACGCCCAAAATTTCATATTTGGAACGAGCCAGATAATTATACCTTAGCAATTCGATACCACTTATCCCATTGCCAAAATTTCTTATAATCGAAGCAAATTTGCTCATTTCTTTCTTTGAATCATTTATCCCAGGTATGAGCGGAATACGGATAATGATTCTTTTTTCTGCTCTTTCCGCTAATTTCTTAATATTTTTAATAATAACTACATTATCCTGACCAGTATAAAACTTATGTTTTTGAGAATCGGCAAGTTTCAGATCTGCAAAAAACAAATCTACAAATGGGATCACAGTTTCAATCGAATCCCACGAAACAAAAAATGCACTTTCTACCGCAGTGTTAATTCCTAAATTTTTAGCTTGCTTCAGTAACTCGGATGAAAACATGGGCTGTAATAGACATTCGCCGCCAGACAAGGTCACTCCGCCACCACTTACCTTGTAATACTCAAAATCCTTGCAAACCTCTTCCATAACCTCTTGCACAGTCATCGGCTTGCCGCAAATCATCAAAGCACCAGTAGGACACGCTTCAGCACATTTACCGCATTTAAGACACCCGATTCGGTCAAACTTCATATGATCTCCGTCCACTTTATGATGTTCTGGACAAATTATCAAACATCTGCCACAGTGAATGCATTTAACGGATGAAAATAAAACATCTGGAGAAGTTGATAAAGTTTCTGGATTGTGAAAGCATATGATGAAGATTTTAAAAAATCGATCGTTACTCTTTATCAAAACGATCGCACACAATCACAGCTTTCCAAAGAATATGGCATCTCAATGAGTGCCATCGGAAAATGGATCAAGCAATACTCTTCTGTCAGAACAGAGGACGGAGAGGCATTAACAGCCAAACAAATCACGGAACTTCAAAAGCGTATGGCTCAGCTTGAAGAGGAAAATCTCATATTAAAAAAACGATTGCCGTATTCACGCTACACTCGGACAAAGACTAAACGCTGTCCACAAGCTACGGTTTCAGCATAAAATCAAGACTCTTTGCAGAGTTCTTCGTGTTAACAGGAGTACATATTACAAGCATTTTCATCAACCTCCGGCTCCCAGAGTATCTGAAAATCAAAAGCTGAGAACTCTTATTTTACATATTTATGCTGAAACCAAGAAAAGACTCGGCGCATATAAAATAGCCTATGTTCTTGAACGTGATTATGGCATTCATGTCAGTGTCGGGAGAGTGTACCGTCTCATGAAGTCTATGGTGTTGCCAAAAATGTCTACCAGTGCACCAGTATACCCAAAAAAACAATCCTGAAAAAGAATGTAGTAATCAATTAGAACAGCATTCATCCAAAAAGCACCTAATCTGGTATGGGTCAGTGACATACTTACCTCAAGGCGGCCGGGAAATGGTACTATCTTTGTGTTATCATAGACCTCTATTCCAGAAAAGTCATTTCGTGGGATATATCCGGCAAACCCGATGCAGATTTAGTCATTTCTGTATTCAAAAAAGCGTGTTCCAAGCGTAATGCACCCTATGGCCTTATGTTTCATTCTGATCGTGGTTTCTCAATACACTGCTTTTGCTTTTAGAAAGCTATTGGATGATTTGAATGTCGTACAGTCATTTTCCAAGAAGGGATACCCTTTTGATAATGCTGTTACCGAAAGTTTTTTCAAATTTCTCAAAAAAGAGAAAACAAATCGACGATCTTACAGTTCTTTTCAAAATCTGAAGATATCCATTTTTGAGTACATAGAGGGCTTTTACAATTCAAAAAGACCTCATGGTACCATTGGCAATCTAACTCCTAACGCAATGGAACAAGCATATATACAAGGATAGTATTGTTCGTATTTTATCTATCCCTGCATAAATGAAATCGCTTTTTCATAAGGGTTTTACTTTTTTGTATCTACTCTCTTGACTAAAGTCCAAAAAATTATCAATCAAATGATGGCGATGTTCCAACTTGTTTGTATCAAGCTTTCTGAACTGATAAAGCCAAAACAAAATCTGCCTAACTAATATGATGCTTTTAAATAATCTTCGCGTTCCTCTTTGGCATCGTAAATGCCACAGAACACCGGTTCCCGTTTTTCCTGCCCCGGAATAATCCCCAGCAGATATCGATAGTAAAAATAGATCGGGATAGCAGACCAGCCGTGGCACAAGCTACCCGCTTTACCAAAATCATCCGCTCCGGCAGCAGTTTCCCAAAAGCTGGTAGCTCCAGAAAAAAGCATATTTCCCCATATCCGGGCAATATCCTCCATTACCCAACGACCATATCTATCCGGCTGTCGCATAAGAGCCTCATACAGAAAAATCCGACAGCTGAGCGTAATATCAGAAAGAATACCGTTACGCTCTGTAAGCTGCTGAAGCACCATATCCGATTGCGCTTTTGTACAGCCATCAGCAGATAAAATCAGTGCGTTTGTCAGTTTATCATAGTGACTTTGCTCCCCATTTTCTAAGAAGGTGGCAAAAGCACCTCTTTCCGAGTTCCAGAAATTCTGTATTCCCCGTTTTACCTCTTTTTGTCTTTTGTGATAAACTTGTGCAAGCTTCTCGTTTCCAAGACAGCTGGCCAGTTTTTCTGCCGCCTGCAACGCCATTAGATAAAAAGCATTCAGCGGCGCCTCATAACGCGGAGACAACTCCTGCTCCCGGAAAATAACCTCACCATCTAAGCATGGACTCCATTCATAAAAATTCCAGTAAGGCGTCTGAGTAAATCGACCTAAAAGCCCGTTTGTCTCCTGCCGGGAGGCAAACACCTCCATAATCCGTTCCACAGCCGGCAGCATCTCACATGCAAAATCTTTTCCTCCGCCAAAGAGTATATTTTCCCATACCGCCGTAACAAAGCTCAGAGAAAACACCGGAATGGTGACTCCTACCCTTGCCGGCGCACAGAGTTCGAGCAGACCGTCTTCCCGCTGTCCCAATGCAAGCAGACGCAAACTTGCCTGTGCAAAGGTAACATCGTCGAATATATAATACCCGCAAAGCATCTGATTTCGAGAGTCCATTGCATAAAGCGCCTGTTCCCGCCATGGGCAGTCCTCATAGTGCTCATGCATGCAAAGTTCCAAGGTCCTTTTGCTCACCTGAAAAATGCGGTTGTGTAATGCATCCGCACAATGAAAAGCCGGTTTATACCTGACAGGATATTGTACCGGTCGAACACCGGCATAATAGACCCTCGCAGCATGTGTATAAAAATGCAGCTGCAAATAGCGACATCCCAAGCGCTTAAACGGATATAAAAATCGTTGTCGCCCTTTTCTTGCGCGATAGACTACGGCAAACTGCCGTCCTCCTACTCCGGAACGCACACGCAGATCATCCAGATGCTCTCCAAATCCGATTAAAATCTCGCAGTTTTCGAACACCTCCAGATCCAGAGAAATCAGACCCGACTCTTCTTCCTGGAGGTCTACCAAAATATAAAGCCCATCTCCGCCCTGATCCTTTAAATAAATCCCATCCGGATTCGGAAAAGTGCAGGAAACAGGAAGGTCCCAATTCCACGGATGCCGGGCGGAAAGTGCCGTGCGCTGCATCCGGTCCCCGGCGGACAAAGCGGGCTCATGATCCCAAAACACCCCCTGCGCCTTCAGCAAAGTCGGCTTTTCTGGCAGCCACTGCATCATATGGATAGGTCTGGAAAAAATCGCCGGATGTTCTCCCGTTTCTTTGGAAGAACACCATTCTGGACCGGGGATATAACCGATTTTCTGCCATTGATCATCCGCTACAGCATCATAATGAAAAGAATAAGAAAGCTGGGGCGAAAACTTTTCCATACCTCCGCTCTCATAAGTGTGGGAAGGACGGCAGAGTGTATCCGAATTGCTAAAGAGCACCGGCGTTTTTCCCTGGAAAACAGCAAATATGACGCCGGCCGGACCTAAACGGTATATCGAACTGTCTTCTCCTTGATAGTACCCTATAACAGACAGTATATTTTCACGTTTTTGTACCAAATGTGAAATGTCGATTTCGTCCGCCACCTTGTAAAAGGGATAATCTGCATATTGAGAAGCTGGAATAAGCGTGCCGTTAATATACACGGCGTATTTAGAATCCGCACTTAAATACAGAGTTGTATTGTCCGTTACCGATGTCAGCTGAAAGGAACAGCGAAAATCCACGTATTGGTTGACTTCACTTTTTTCAGGTAGCCAAATCCATTTTGCCCCGCTCAGGCGATCTGTTAAATAATGATTTTCATGCTGCATAATACATGCACCTCATTCCTTTTCAGTCTCTACATAAAAGCCCAAACGAAGCCCAGCCAAACAAACACTTCCACGGCATTCTGATGGATCACGAAAAACAAATTCCAGTGTCGTCATATCTGAAAGATCGGCAGGCTCCTTATTCTCCTGCAGCAAATAGCAACCCATAAACCTTTTCAGATCCATCCGGTATACGCTTTCGCTTTTAGCGGGAAGTGGGAGCGCCAATTTGCGTTCTGTTCCTACAATAATTGGCAGATAATAGAGCCGCCCGGTAAGCGTGCGGATCAACCCCCCAATAAACTCTTTGTCGTGCGCGTCCGGATTATATACGGTGACTTCCATCACATCCACATCTTGAAGCCGATGATATCTTCCCGCCAGCTGAAGCTGAGGTGCAAGGCTGACATAACGGTTTTCCTCCCAATCGGTTTGATACTGAAGTGTGATGCCATGTTCAAAAGTAACATCTGCATTTTTCCGACAGTGGCTACCCGGCTTCCAAATAGGGACCATTCCGGCTCCGCCTAGGGCAGGTTCAAAGCAGGATTCAAAGCTTTCCGTCTCCTCGCAGAACAGCCATTCCCTAGGCTCAGTATACACTGGATCTATGAGTGTATCCACTCGGAATGGAACAGCAGGAAGTCCTTCCGAATTGAACAGATTGGAACGCTGATTATAAAGTGCAAAAGCATAACTGACACCAGCCGCCTGAGAAACAGCCGGATGAGATACTTCTACCGTATCTGAAGAAACAATCTTAGCATTTGCTTCCAAATGTATCTTGTTTTTTCCGCAAAGAGTAAAGCCTCGAAGTCTTTTTCCCATACACTGTAACCCTTTGCCGACAGAAGAAAAACGAAGAATCGCTTTTTTCCCTTCAAAAACAGCGTTTTCGAGATGCGGCGCCAACAGATCAATTTCTTTTTTATACACCGCCAAAATAGCTACATCTGCCAGGCGCTTGCCATATGGTGCCTTTCTTGACGGATGGATTGGATGACCGTCCGTTGTATTTCGAATCAGCCAATCCAGCGGCAGATCATATACCGGAATTTCCCAAACATCCTCTGTTTCTAATACAGCATGAGAAATCGCCTCGTTAAGATGCGGAACAGCAAACGAACAGAATTGATAATTTTCTGATGCAATATCCATTACGAGAAAAGGAAGCTTTTTACCGAGCCATTCTCTCCAAGCGTATATCAATGCAGAAAGTGCCAGACGGTAATACTCCGCTTCTGCTTCACTGCCTGCACTACTTTCCCCCTGCAACCATGCCACACCCCGGAATTCGATTCCCTGCAAAGGAGCGATACGCTCGTTAAAAAGTCCGGTCAGCTGGGTATAATTTCGACCCTCCAGCGTATTCATCTCATCTGTCTGTAGATATCTTCCCTGTGTTTTAAGATATTCTAGAACCAGCGGCATTTCCTCCAATGTATGGCGGGGCAGCCATGCTTCGATTGTAGTTCCACCCAAAGCCGTACTCACGATTCCAACCGGCACCTGCTGCTCTCGTAAGATCCCGGCAGCCAGATAAAACGATACCGCGCTCATATCAGCTGCGTGTTCAGCTGTGTCCGCATGCAGCCAGCCACCTTGACGAAGTTGCGAAACAGGAAATTTTTCGCGATGTACGGTGCCTGGATAAAATCGATCATCCTCTTTCATGCAATTGAGATAACGGACGTCCTTCGAATATAACGGTGTCGCTTCTTCCTGGTCCAAACAGTTTCTTAGGGAAAATTCCATGTTGGATTGCCCGGAGGTCAGCCAAACCTCGCCAAAACAGATATCTTCAAGCGTTATGGTTTCATTTCCGCAGATTTTCAGCCTGTAACAGTCAAAGGACCCTGGCCTGGGCTGTAATACAGCAGAAAAACAGCCGTTTTCTACCGGAGCAACCACCTGCTCCAGTACCACGCTGTCCGACTCCCGAATCAACGTTACCGATACCGTATCCGTTTTCTCTTCCCAGCCCCAAATTTTATAAGGGGTGTTTTGCTGTATCACCGCGCCGCTTTGCCAATATCCATGCAAAATCATGATATCTCACCTCTTTACTGCTTCTTCGTCCATATTCTGTATAACTATTTGATCAAACGCATATTCCAACGCATCCCCGATGGCGCCGTAAAGAGTGGACTCATGTCCCAATCTCGCCCAGACCAGCTTTGGAGATCCTGTCGGTTGCGTTTTATTTAAAAAGTCTCTTATAACATCCAGATAATTATCCCCGAATTTATGGGATAGACCGCCTAAAATTACCATATCGATATCTAAAAAATCAATAATATTTTTCAGCGCACAGGCCAGTTGAAGCGCCGCCTTTTTTACTACCTCTACACAAAGCGGATCTCTCAGCCGATAAGCCTTAATAATCTTATCGATTGTAACATCCTCCGCCTTATTCACCCAATTATGTAGAATACTCTGCTGACCATTCTGAAGCATGTGGCTGACATTCCGTTGGATTGCGAAACAGCTGACACGGGTATCCAATACATCCTCGGTTGGAATCCCAGATTTTTCATACTCCTCTAACGTCCGCTTAATATCCACAATCCACAGCCCAATTTCTCCGAAAAATCCCCGTGAACCTTCATATAGCTTTCCGTTAAGAATTACCCCGGAACCGATGCCATAATCGACAGATACATACAGCATATTGCTACATCCGATCCCGGCGCCGAAAAGATTTTCTCCCATTGTGGCCAGGTTGACATCATTTTTCACAAATACATCAACATGGAAAGTGTCATTAAAAAAATGCTGAAGATTTCGGACGCTGCAATTTTGAAAACGGGGTGCATACAAAAAATCGCCTGTTTTGCGGTCAATATCGCCCGGTGTACCGATGCTGATATTCAAAAGGGGCCGTGGTGAATTTTGCTTATCCAGCATTTGTCTGAGCCGTTCCTTGACCTTTTGCAAATGAGCATCATTCAGCCAGGCCCCCCCAGGAACGGTACAAAAATCAATCAGTTCCGCCCTCATATTTGCCAACGCAATTCTGGTATCCTCACTGCTGAAATCTACTACTGCCACACAGCCATAGTTACGATTGATCTCAACCATACAAGGTCGCCTTCCGGCAGAAGTGATTACAGTACCGGTTTCCAGCAACACATTTTTGCGAATGAGTTCATCCACGTTTTTGGAAATACTCGGAGCACTTAAGGAAAGATTACGCGCCAACTCAATACGGGAAAGCCTTTCTTTATGACGCAGCTGTTCAAGAATCAAGCGGTGATTCGCATTTTTAATATCATGTTGCTTACGTCCAACCATCTTTTTCATATTTACGGATACGCCTTTCCGATAAATTTTTCCTGTAATATATCAACATTTCCTTGAATTGACTTTTCTCTTCTAATAAGACATGACAATTTTGTGGAACAAATAAAATAACTATTATAATAAGTATACCGTGTTTTTCTTCAATGTCAACGGTGGCAAACTTATTTTTATTACAAACAACCAGAGAAGGCAATCGTACAATTGCTTTCTCCGGTTGTCTGGTGATTAAAAATATCCAAAGTTATGCTTTCCTTTTCCCGTTGATTCCATACTATTTTTTGCTTCCAACCTTAATGACGCCTTTCTTGACTAGAATCAACAGAACAACCGCAGCAATCAATATGGTGCCGCCTATAATAATTAGAGCAATTGCCCAGCCGGGGAAACCGGTATTATCATTTATAGCATCTTTCGCATTGATATTTAAGGTATACTCCGCTGTAGTACCAGAGTCCTGCAGCACCTGCAGTTTCATGGTGTCAGTTACAACTGCTTCTTGATCTTCCACCGCATTTCCGTCAGCATCTACCAGGCGGATGGTATAGCCTTCGGCAATCGTAAAACTGTCCAACATATCTTTTACATTCAAAGCATTTTCCAAAGTAATGGTCTTGAATGTATTGTCGACTGTTACGTCTTTATATTTGGGTTTAAGCAAAGCTCCAGTTTCAGTAGTCTTCGTTTCACTTTCCGTCTTTGAAGAATTAGGCTCAGAAACCTCTGAACTGCTTTCCGTATTGATTACGCCGCTGTTAGAAGAAGCAACAGACTGTGAACTGGTGGTATTGACGGGAGGCTTGCTGGTGTTTGTAACGGGAGACTTGCTTTCAGTAGCATTCGAGCTGGAGTTGACCGAGGGAGCCGGCAGTGCTTCATATTCTGTGATGGTAACATCATCAATATAACCGTCAAAAATACAGCAGTTTACACTGATATAACCGGTAGTTTGATTCTTTTTATATTCCCAGTCGCCCAAAAGCTGACCGTTCAAATAGCTCTTAAAGCTGGTTCCTTTGACCTCAATCCGCCAAGTAAGCCATTCGGAAGTATTTCCCTGATAAAATTTCGGTGTTTTGCTGTCTACATCTGTTTTGTTGGTAATTGTCGCCGGAGAGGATCCCGAATAGCCTCGGTATGCCTGTGAGTAAATCACATTTCCCGTTGTGTTCTTTTTACCAAAATCCAAGGTGATGAAATTGTTATTGCAGCCGTTAAACCGATCGTTTGCATCCTTACGGAAGGATACGCCCAGCCAGCCGGTATTGAACAAATTGGGCTTCACCTTCATGGTAAGCGTAAAGTCCTGCAACTGTAAATCTTTTGCTCCCATATAGAAAAAGGAACCGAATCTTTTATTGTTTTCCAGATAAAGTGTACCGTCTTTTACAGTAGCGACGCCTTCACATTCTTTATCTACTGTTTCAGGATCGTTATCTATTGCCGGATTTATCCATTTTGCAGCAAGATCTGCGGAAGAAAAATTGTCACTGAACAGTGTTTTAGCAGCCGCCTGGGTGGGAAGTATCAAAACAGCGATAAACATGGTCAAGACGGTCACGATTGAAAGGATCTTTTTCATTTTGCAACACTCCTTCATATATATCTTCTTTCCTTTCTTAGGTTTTGCGGTGGTCAGATTGCCGAAGCAAAGATAAAAGCTCCGGCAATCTGAAAGCTGAAATATTTTGAAAAGGGGGCTGGAAAAATAAATTTTTTCAAACCTTTTTGCTATCTATTAATCCAAATAAATCAAAACACCTTCTCCCGCCTTCAGAGATACCGTCAAGCTGGAGCCGCTGAATTTTTTAGAAGATGCATTGTAAACATGGGTACCGCTGACGCTCTTGGAAAAATGAAGCGTTACATCGCCATTATTGAGCAAAGAGTTGTTTGCAACATAAAACGCATCTTTACCCTTGTAATCAAAGCATCCGGTGATAAAACCAGAACCAGTGCCGGTAACACTGGAAAGATTTCCGTATTTCGTAACCGTATCCGAGGCAGGAAGCGATTTGTCAATATTCTCGCCCGTAACAATAATGCCTTTGCTTGTACAGTTCATCAGCACATGATCAACTGCCGCTATTTGTTTGTTTGCCTTCTGTCCGTAAGCATAAATTTCTGTCTTGTTGCCGTCTTTGTCAATAAAATTACCCGGGAATGCGGAAGGATCTTCCAAAGGCGTAAAATAGCAGAAATACTGGATTCCCTTTGCACCATACGCCAGACAGGTATTAACCTGCCATAAGATTTCCGCTTCATTCGGCCGGCGCATACTGCCAAAGCCGCAACACTGGATAAATACCCAGAAAGGAATATTATGCTTTAAACTCAAAGAACGATAAGTCGAAAGGTCCTTGTAATGAACCTGATCCACTGTTCCTTTTGGACCGTGAATGGAATAAGTATCATAGGAAAGGAACTGCGGTTTCACTTTGGCGATGTATTCGTCAAGATACCTTGTAAAAGTCATAGTGCCGTCCGTACGTGTAGAGGCCGCGCCAAACTGCCATTGGGAAGGCGTTGCGTAAGACGGAAGAAGATTGATATAAAAATACTTGTCAGGTAGCAATTTTTTGAATATCGGATGCATCTCGCCAAAGGTATCAAACATCGAGGTGCCCGGTTCATCCTGTACCTTAACACCGGCAAAAGCAGGATGAGAGGCATAGCGTTCTAAGGATTTGCGCATCGTATCTTCATCCGCGTCCAAAAGGTTGGGATCTCTGATCAAGTATTTAATTCCATATTTTTGGCAAAGATCGAGAGATTTTAATATATCATCCATATCACCGGTTGCAAGCTCATATAATCCATAAATCATATTGATTCCGGATTCCTGCAACATCTTATATTGTGCGTCTGTAATAAAACTCGGGTTGTTTCTTCTGCTGATATTCGCTTTCGGAGGAGCAACCCATGCGCCAATCGGCATAACATCTTTCGCAATCGGCGGATAGGTTCCATTGGTCACCGAACCCTTATTATTCGTCGATGTGCCAAGAGAGCTCGTATTGCCGGAGGCAGAAGAAATAACCCTACTATTTACATTCACCTTACTGCTGGATGTAGTGCTGTTTTTTTCGCTGCTATCCCCGCTCACGCTGGCTGTTGGCGAATCCGAGCTTGTAGCTGATTCCAAGGCGTCAGATGTAATGTTGGATTCAATTTGTTCTTCGCTTACGAGCTCGCGGCGTGCGACGGTTTGGCTGGAAGACCCGCAACCAGCTATCAGACCAACCGTCAAAACAAGCGACATCAGCAAAGCGCCTAATTTTAAGCCCATTTTTTTCATGGTTGATTTTCATCCTTTCTTCTCTAGATATCGTCTGCTTTTGTTTAGCCTTTCAGACCGCCAGCCACTGTGTTTTCAATGATTGTATTGGAAAAAAGAGCATATACGATTAAAATTGGAATCAACGCAATCAGCATAGCCGCAAAAAGTTTCGGCCAGTCCGCGGCGTACTGTTGTTCCTGAACCATATTATAGATTCCCACAGCAAGAGGCATTTTGGATTTGCTGTTCAAATACATATATGGGCTGAAATAGTCATTCCAAACATTGATTCCCTGTATGATAGTTACTGCTATTATGCCGGGGCGAGCCTGAGGAAGCATAATCCGAAAAAAAGCCTGGGCATCGGTTGCCCCGTCTACAAAAGCTGCTTCGGCATAACTCCAGGAAATGCTTTTGAAAAAGCCGTAAAGTAGGATAAAGTTAAAGCCAAATCCGCCGGAATAAAGCAGAAGCAAGCCGCCCCTGGTATCAAACAATCCGGTATTGATCATGAAGCGATACATCGCGGGCAATGTCCCAATAGACGGAATTAGCATGACTACCAGTGCCATAGTGTATAGAATTTTGGAAAACCGGAATTTATACTTCGCAATTACATAAGCACACATGGAAGCCGAAGTAACGCTGAGCAGCGTTCCAAACACCGTTAAAAAGATGGAGTTGCCGAAATAAGTAAGTAAATTCATCTGATCCCAGACGCTCAGGTAGTTTTCTAATTGTGGCTGTTTCGGAATATTCCAGATATCCTGAAAAAAATCCATGTTTGTTTTTAAAGAATTGAGCAACATCCAGAAAAAAGGGAAAATCAACGTCAACATATACAGAAAGAAAATGATGCTTACAACCATAAAAACAACTTTATGTACACGGGATTCCTTCAAAATAAACACCTCATTTCAGCCTTTCCTACTAAGGAAAATGGCTGCTGCACAGACGCTGAATGCGCAGCAGCCTCTAACTGGTTAAATTATTTAAATATGATACTGTTACCGGATATAGCCTTTTCTTTTAACTACTGCAATGACCGCGCCGCTAACAGCGAGCATGATCATTCCAACAGGTAGTGCAGACGGAACGCCGGTCTGCGTATTATCTTCATTCTTGTCATTGCCCTCAGCAGGAGGATTTATGGGATTGTCGGAACTTTGTGAATCATCGCTGGGATTATCGGTCGGATCCTCATCCTGCGGCGGAGCGGGCGGGGTAATTACCGGCAGCTCCTCTGTTATCTTGATGTTGTCAATGGTAAAATCAGCTGATTTATTGCCCTGTGCAACAATACCAATGTAACCTTCCGGCTGCACGCCTTTCCACACAGAACGGAGCACTGACAGTTCGGATTCCGGAGCGGTATTTAGTTTATAATAAACCCGTAAAACATTTTCGCCGTTTTCTTCATCAAAAACCAGCAATACATTTAAATATTCATCCTCTGCCTTTTCAAGAGCACTCCATTCCATCGGATAAAAGGCTGCCGATGATGCTACAACGTCAGTATCCTTACCGCTGCCTGCTTCATAGTCCAGCTGTTTCTCTCCGCGTCCCAGCATATATTTGTCCATATAGAAGCTCAGACGGTCAACAGAAGAGTTCCAATACATAACAGGAGTCTGCGCGTCGTCAATTCCAAACAAAAAGGCAGGGCATGCAGAGCCGTCCTGCATGTTCAAATCAAAGGACATAGCAAACTTATTTTTCATTGCTTCAGTAGGAAGGAAAACGCCTTGTGCGTCATTGACCTTGTCAAACTTCAGCTTTCCGTCAACGATAGAAACGCTGCCGTCAGTATCGGCAACATTATTAGCAAATCCATGTTCGGTCCGGTCATCAAAGTTGTCTTCCCACACATATGGTTCATCTGGGTCTGGTGTCGGATCGGGAGTGGAATCAGCCGCATTTAGATCAACCAGGCTAATGTTGTCGATGGTGACGATTCCGGCAGCATTCATTACCACTGCCACATAACCATTTTGTGCGGAAATTGCGGATTGTCCTGTGGATATAATAGAAGTATAGCTTTCTTCGCCTGCTTTTTGATATGCATAAGAAACCTCATCGCCATTTACCGATAAACGGACATGAATATCTGTACCCGTTGCAATTGGCACCCAATAACGAACTGCCGGAGCATTGATATCTCCTTTGTAAACAAAAGTGCTGTCTAAGCCGTTAGACATTATAGAAGAGGCGCCCAAGGCAGCATAAGACGGTGCTTTATCAGCGGCGTCAGCACTAATCCCGGTGATAATGCCAAATTGGCTACCGCCAATTTCGCTTATGTTGCAATCAAACTCTAAAGTGAAATTTTCTATTGGTGTCTTGGTAAGCGTTACCCCCACCAATGCCGCCGACTCAGCCTGAAATTTCATTTTGCCGTCTGCAACGGATACACCCGGGGTTGCGGCATAGCTCTCGCCCAGCGCCGCACCACTGAAATCATCTGTAAACACTTCGGCTGCCGCTGAAGCAGACAGCGAAAATCCTACAAATACCGCCGCTGACAACAGCATGCTTAAAATACGCTTTTTCATTTTAATAATCTCCTTTTTTCATATTTTGAAAGTCCGTTGCTTCGGACTTCAATACCTGTTAATACTCGACATCGTTTCCTAATTTGTCGACAAAATGCTTGATCGTCATAACCAATAGAATGCCGACAATCGAGAATATGACACCAACTGTTGCGGCCCAGTTGTACTGATTGGTTTCGGTAGCAGACACCACATAAAGCCCAATTGTAGAAGAACTGAAATTCGGACCGCCGCCGGTCAACAGCTTTGGCTGCATAAAAATCGTAAAAGCAGAGGTGGTTCCTGTCACCAAAAGAGTGCCGATCGTTGGCCATACCATGGGTATCACCACACGAAACAACTCCGTTGTCAGTCCGATTCCCTCCAGATTTCCGTACTCTATCAAATCGTCGGGGATCCGTCCCATAGCGCCTCCCAACAATACCACATTAAACCCGATACCAACCCAAACGCAATAAAAGAACACCATAGGCATTGCAGTGTTGGGATCTCCCAGCCAAACCGGCGGGTTGATGAAGCCCAGCCGTGATAACAGATCATTCACCACGCCGAATGTGCTGTCAAACATAAAGGAGAAGCACATGGTCATGATCGTGATGGAAACAATAGACGGCAGGAAAAAAGTGACGCGATACATCCGGGAAAACGGTACTTTTTTATAAAGAAAGTAAGCTGCAAGCACTGAAAGTGGCAGCAGAATCAGATTGGTAACAGGGATGAACAAAAGGGAATTAATAAAAGACCGCTGTAGGGAATAAGACTGTGCCATCTCTGAAAAAAACTTTTTAAACCAATACAATCCTACGAATTCATTTTTCCCCGCCATTATATTAAACCGCTGAAAGCAAAGTGCAATCGTATCAAAGTTGATATACACGGTAAACACCACAAAATGCAGCAACGGATAAATCAACATCAAGGCGATAAAAATGTTTCGCTTGGTGTTTTGTTTGCGTTTGGTTTTTACATACGGTTCAGTATTCCGTTTCATGGATATTCAACACCTCTGTTCAGATAGAAAAGCGTTTAGCTAAGACCAAGTTCTTCCCTGGTTTCATTCCACTTGTCTTTCGCAAAGTTATAGTCATTGTCAAAGGCTTCCTGCGCCGTTTCGTCACCGATCTGGATTCTGGAATATGGCGCGCCAGCAAACGGCCAGTAGAAATACTTCATAAAATAAACGGGGTTATCGGAGTACATATATACCTTATTGGCTGACTGCCAAGCAGATATCACGCTTTTTCCGAATTCACTTAAGCCATCTACGTCGGCTGCATCATAGTCAAACGGACGGGGCGTTGCGGTATACTTTGTGAAAAGCTTCAACATGTCATCCTCACACATAAATTTCAGAAAATCCATTGCAGTCTCAACATTTTTGGATTTTTTAGGAATGAACATCATATCAGCAGAGGTACAAACTGACACATTGGTCATCTTAGCACCAGTTACCGCAGGAGCCAGCATAATTTTTGCCTGAAACTCTTCCGGAAGCGAATTGCGCATTTCGCTTTCAAACCATGCTCCCATAGGGATCATAGCCGCTTTTCCCTGTATAAATGCCATCTGAGACTGCGTATGATCCATTCCCATGGCGCCTTCGACATAATTGGTTTTATCGTTTATGATTTTTTCAAAAATCTGTAGCGCCTTCAAACGACCATCCTGTTTATAAACTTCCGGGCTCTCCATTTTTAGAAACTCCCGCATGCCTTCCTGACCTTCGTACTGAGCCCACCAGGCTAATACAGGAAAATCCCAATAAGAGATGACCTTGCCGCCGAAAGCAAAGGGGGTAACGCCTTTAGCTTTCATAGCATCCATCAGTGTGAACATTTCGTCTACAGTAGCAGGAACTTTCCAGCCATTCTCACGGAAAAGCTTTTCATTATAAATAAATCCGTTGCAGACATCCGCCCATGGCACCATATAATATTTTCCGGCATACTTACCGACTTCCTGATTTTCCTTTATAATTTTATCATGAAGCGTTCCGTTTTCCATTTGGGAATTATAAAGCTCTGTCAGATCAGCCAAATAACCTTTTGCCGCATATTGCTGCCAGTTTGTTCCCAAAACCATAGCAATATCCGGAACGTCAACACCGGCTTCCAACCGGGTGCCGATTTTCACAGTCATATCCGCATCGCCGTCTAACTCAAAGGTAACATTAGGATGCTCTTTGGTATATGCATCACAGGTTGCCTTCAGCCATTCATCGCCAAAACCTGCTTTCACAAAAGAAATTTTCAGCTTCACTTTGCCGTCGGCATCTTTGCCTGTTCCATCGCCGCAGCCTGCCAGCAATGACCCCATTACGACAGCAGCAAGTCCGAGTGATAAAAGTTTCATCCAACGTTTTTTCATTTTTCTTGCCTCCTATTATGATAAAATTTGAATAAATTTACCTTCGCCTGATTCCAAAACAAGATCTATTTTTCCGTTTTTCAGCACCATGCGTTCTTTTTCGCCTCCTGTATAAACGTTCAAAGCCCTTGCATCGGAAAATTTCACCGTAATTTCTGTCTGTTCCTCTCTGCCGGGATCGGTCATGTTCACCAGCATAATAGCATGGTTTCCCTTTGCATCCTCGAAACATCCCATAAGAACAGGACCTCCTTCCACAGTCTTTACCGGTGAAAAAACTTCAAGCGGATCTTCCATGTAGGTATATACAGGTGCATCTTCCGTTGACCACACCATCTGTCCAACACTTTTATAAGAGAGAAATATGTGATCGAACTTCAAAAGTTCATGGTTCAAACGACTGGCATAATCATATATCGGCGTCTTGCTTCCGTTTGTGTCAATCATTGCTTCGCCAAAATATTCTGTTCCGGATTGCGGTGTCCAATAGCAGAAATGCTGAATGCCGCGTGCACCAAAAGCCAGTGCGGTGTATGCCTGCCAGCGGATATCCTCATAATCGGGACTGCGATTCGTCAAACCGTATGCCATCGTTTGTAAAAAGCACCAGAAAGGAATGTCGGCTTTCTTTGCCGCCTTTGATATGATTTCTAAGTTATAAAGGTAATCTTCTGTCACCTGTGTTTCTCCCGATAATTCCTTCAGCGGATAATGATCGAAAGAAAGCACATCAGGCTTCACAATATCGATGTACTCCTGTATGTATGTCTTATAATCTTTTCCATTGCGCTGTGCTAAGGAAGAATAGGTCGGGAAAAGATTAACATAAAACAGTGAATTTGGTAGCACCTCGTGATATGCTTTTTTGAGCTTAGCTAAATAGGGAAACCTTGCGGGTCCCGGCTCGTCAATCGCCAAATGCCCCAACAGCGCGGGATGGTCTTTGAATTTTTCCAATCGAGCCGGTAGTAAATCGAAATCTTCTTCCGAGATTCCGGCTAAAGACCGGTCTCTTACCAGATATTGAATTCCATACTTTTCAGCCAGTTCCAATGCTTGAACTGCATTGTCGTCTGCATCCTCGTAAATCGCATAAATGGCATTGATTCCACTATCAGCAACTTCCTGATATGTTTTTTCATTAATATACCCAGGAGGCGGAGCAACCCAGCCGCCAATATGTAAAGTCTGTGTATCGGGAAAATCCGGTTCTTTTATCTCCTTTGGAGAACAAGCAGACAGCAGAACCAGCACAACCGTCATACACAGCGGCAGTATACGACTGAAAATGCATTTCACAACATCCTCCCCCTCCTTTTTTAATGTTAGGTATTTGAATCAACTAAGTTTCAAAACAGTAGCCGTGCACAGTCGTTGTATAGCTGCAAACGCCTAAACGGATACCAGCCAAACCATAAACCTTTTTCAACAATTTTGATATATTTAACTTTATTAATTTTATATGTAACAAAATAGCAAATAACAAAGCAAAATAAGGTTTATATCTTTACTGCATTTGTATTATAACATCCATTGATGGCATTGTCAACATTATTTTTAAAAAAGTACCATGTTTTTTGTGATTCAAAAAAATGATTAATTTTTCCATCAGGAAAAATTAATCATTTGCAGCGTTCTAAAAGCATTTAAATAAGCCGCATATTTTATTGATATGAAATTAATATTTATTTATTTTTTGTTTATTTAGATTATTAATAAATAAAATTAAATAAATGTATTGATATTTTGAAAAATATCTGTTATAATTACCAATAGCAGAACACTTAATCAAAAAATATTGCGCCTAAAAGTTAATATTATCCGCTTTTTGAGCCAAAAAAGAACAGATTGATTTTTGGCGGATATAAATTCGTTTTTTGCTTTTTTACCCTGTTAAAAAATCATTTTTGTTCAATCATGTCCTTAAATATGAATAGATTGTTCCATCCATTGCCGCCTTTTTGCAATACCGTTATCAAACGAATCATATTATAAACGTAGATTTGAAATCTTTCAGGCATCAAACATATTGTGAGTAAAAACAGCAACACGAGGTTTAGAAAGGAATGAATCAATATGCCAGCGCAGGTAAAACCAAAAGTTACTTCCCTCCTATCCATTCAAGAAATCACCAAAGGGGATGAAATGCCGATCGGAGCATGGGTTGCTCCGCCTCCCGCAGATGTAGATGGCATAGGCAATCCCAACTTTATTACAGATAAGTATTACCAACTGGCCAAAGAGGCTGGCATCAACATATTATACGGTCTCTATGAAAATCTCGAAAGACGACCGGAAGATGCTCTTGCTGCCATGAACTGTGCACTTCGGAGTCAATTACGCTATCTTGCCTTTTCCTCTGGCATTCCGCTCAAAAAAAGCATAAAGGAAATGCAGACGGAATTAACTAGCTTTTGCACAGATCATCCCGCTTATCTCGGCGTATTGGCATATGACGAACCTGCAGAGGCAGAGTTCGATCAGCTGGAAAAACTGGCTTCCTATTATCAAGCCGTGTTGCCCGACAAACTTTTTTACGCCAATCTGCTTCCGTATTGTGCAAAAGTGACACAAATAAAAAAGCACAAACAAGATGAAAGCGGGCGCCCCACTACCACTCAAGAATACAAGAAATATCTGGAAACTTTCATTCAAAAGTTGAACCCTGTTGTTGTTTCTTTCGATAATTATCCGTGCGAGGGGCCCTTTCCAGAAATGGCGGATCACTATTTTCTGAATCTCTCCATGGTTTCTGCGGCAGCGCGCAAATATAACAAACCCGCCTGGTGCTTTATCCAAACATGCTCGTGGAACAATAATGTCAGGGTTCCCTCTGATGTGGAAATACTGTGGCAGGTCAACACGGCTTTGGCTTATGGCATGAAAGGCATTCAATATTTTACGTTTTGGCAGCCATTGGTTGATGGAGTCTGGCGTGGAGGAATGATTGCTCCAGACGGCGAAAAATATCCCCAATATTATTATGTACAGAATGCCAACCGTCAGATTCAGCTTTGTCAGCATTTGCTGATGAACAGCCATTTTGTCGGTCTTATGGTGCACGGTACCTCCCCCGCGCCCATTCCCAATCAGGATTTGCTCTCCTCTTTCGGACCGCTTATAAAGATTTCCGGTAATATTCCCTCTCTGGCAGGTTGTTTTAAATTGCAAGACAAGCTGGGTTTATATGTGGTCAACAACAGTTTGACACAAAAAGGCGAAATGATATTGCAGTTTTGTACACCGGTCAAGGGAGAAATTTATCAGCTTACCGGGGTTCGCTCTTTTATGGGAGAGCATCTCACCATTGCCCTGGAGCCCGGTGCGGCTGCGTATATAAAAATAGATAGTGGGTTGTTAACATGCATCAAACATTAATTTTTGCAGAACAGGAACTGAACCGTTACATAACTGTTATAACCGGAAGCTCAGAGCATGGCATCAAGCTCTGTCAGTCCCAGCCGGAAGATTCGCCATATACCGATCATTATGCCATTCAGGTAGAAGGTGGGAAAGGGGTAATTTCCGGCTGCAATCCGAGAAGCGTTTTAATTGGTGTCTATCGCTTTTTGTTTTTGATCGGTTGCCGTTTTATTGCCCCGGGGCAGGACGGAGAAACCCTGCCTGTCAAAAAACTCAGTGATTGCCATGCACGGGAAGAAAAAACCGTCCCGACCCGGCATCGCGGCATTTGTATAGAGGGCGCCGTTTCCCGTGAAAATGTGCTCGACATGATCGATTGGCTGCCAAAGGTCGGATTCAATTCGTATTTCATTCAATTCCGGGAAGGTCATACCTTCTACGAAAGATGGTATACCCATCAAGGAAACACTCTACTCCAGCCGCTTCCCTATACGGTAGAGGAAAGCAGACAATTTGTAAAGGAAGCAGAAGCAGAAATTGAAAAAAGAGATCTCATTTATCATAAGGTCGGACATGGGTGGACTTGCGAGAGCATCGGATATCCCTCTACCGGATGGCATAAAGTAGAGAATCCGGATGTTCCGGCGAATCTCCGCTGCTACTTAGCGGAACTAAACGGTCAGCGTTCCTTTTTTGAGGGAATCCCATTAAACACCCACCTCTGTTATTCCAATCCGGAGGTACGACAGCGTATGACAGAGGAGGTTGTCCGTTATGCAAAAGAAAACCCCAATGTATCAGCGCTCCATGTTTGGCTGGCCGATAATTATAATAACATTTGCGAATGCGAGGCATGTCAAAAGCATACGCAAACAGACTGGTATATTATGCTGCTGAATGAGATAGACGCCGCGCTTACAGAGCTTGGTTTGCAAACCAAACTGGTATTTCTGATCTACTTTGAGCTGCTCTGGCCTCCCAAGACGGTAACGCTGAAAAACCCCGGTCGTTTTCTTATGATGTTTGCTCCGATCACCCGCACCTACACCCGTCCTTTATGCACGGCCGATGAAACCGCTTGCCGAAAAAATCCACCGCCGCTGCCGACTTATCGCCTTAATCAAATGGTCTTTCCATCGGATACCAAAGAGAACCTCGCGTTTCTGTATCACTGGCAAAAAGAGTTCTCCGGTGACAGTTTTGACTTCGATTATCATTTAATGTGGGATATAGACAAGGAATTTGGCGGACTCAAACTGGCTAAAGTTTTATATCAAGACTGTATCCGATTAAAGGATATAGGACTCAACGGTTTAATAAGTTGTCAGCAAAACAGGGCTTCATTCCCATCCGGGCTATGTCAATATGTCATGGGAAGAACACTGTTTGATCCGTCCTGCGATTTTTCCGACCTGGTTGAAGAATATGCTCAGGCAGCATACGGCGAGAATTCCAGGCTGGCGTTACGATATCTGGAACTTCTCTCAAACGGTTTTTCTCACGCATATATGAGAGGAGAAGAGGAAGGAAAAACGAATGCGGATTATGTCGTGCTCTTTGCACAGGCAAGCCGGCATTTGTCGGAAATCGCCCAGGAAATTACAGAGGCCGCGGATAAATACCAGACCCGGGGCTGGCGTGTCTTGGCAGAAAGTCTCCCTATTTATCAACATTTGGCATCTGCTTTAAAAAGGAAAGTGGAAGGAGCCTCGGCAGATGAAATGCGGCAGGCTGCAGAGCGTTTGAGAGCACTGGTTTCCGCGGCTGAAGGCTCGATTCAAAAGGATTTGGATGCCATGTATTTTAATTTACTTATCGGTGGTTTTTTGGAACAGACAGAAGAAAAAATATATCAAAATTGAAATTTTCGGGAAGGAAAGAAAACTAGAATGAAAACAGTGAAAGAAAAATACCTCGTGGTCGGAGCGGACTTTGCCGGTTACCCGCTAAAAGAAGTGGTGGTAGCCCATCTGAAGAAAAAGGGATGGAAAATTACAGACCTCGGGGTGACAGACCCGAACAATGAAGACACCGAGAACATGTTTCACCGAGTGGGGCTCCGAGTGGGAAGCAAAATTTCCGAAGGTGAATTTGAGCGAGCCCTGCTTTTCTGCGGGACCGGTATGGGAATTCATATTGCGGCAAGCAAATGCCCCCACGTCCATGCAGGAGTGGTCGAAAGCGTTCCAGCGGCTCTGCGTGCAATTACCGGGAACGGCGTAAATGTCCTGGCCATGGGTGCGTTTTATGTCGCGCCCCAGATGGGCTGCGACATTGCAGACGTCTACCTGAACGCAGAGCTCGGAAGCGGATATGAATGGTGGAATAATTTTTATGAGTTCCACAAGCTTGCAATTGATGAATTGGAAGCCTTTGATTACGAAACCTATAAGAAAAACGGTTTCCGAATGAAACATCTAGGGAACTTTCCGCTATCCCTGGAGACAAAACCGGAGGAGTAGTCCATCGCCGACTTTGAACTGAAAAAGGGAAAATAAGCAGGTCTGGTTCAGGCAATTCGGCTTGGGTATGCCGTTTTAGAACGCCTACATATTTATTTTACTTTTTAACATTTGTATATGTTCCCGTGGCATGTCCAATTCCGGCTCAATATCAAAGCCCTCCCGGACATACAAATCCACTACACTTTCCCATGTTTTTATGATGTTGCGAATATCTCCGGTTTTTTCAAACATCAATGCTTTTGAATACAGGCATGAGCAATATACCGAATCTACTGAATATGCATGGTCAAAATATTCAAGTGCTTCATTGTATTTTTGCAAACTGACACAAATATCTCCGGAAATTGTCAATTGTCTTGCATTATCGGTTGCAAATTTTTCTGCGCTTTTAATATATACTGTCCATTTTCAGCTGCATGTATGGTATACGGGTTATCCTTATCCTTTCGTCTTTTCGGATGATTGCCATCCATAACTTTTTCCTCCAATCAATCGTCTTTTGTTTCAAAACGATTGATTGGGACAAATCTCGGCATTTAAAAGTTATTTTAAATTTAGGGTATAACAATACAAAGCAGGCATTCAGCTGGAGAAAACTCTCTAACTGAATGCCTGCTTTTCGTACTGTAACGATAGTATGTAAAACAGCTTTTTATCTTTACCTACGTGAAAAGTTTATCGGGAATTTTATTAATACAGCACAAAATCGCATCCAGTAATGATACTGTAATGATTAGGCTTTTTACTGTTAAAAATCCAACTGTCCCCATTCGCTGTCACATCCTATTCATATATTTTTTATTTTGCGATACTTATGCTTTTATCATTTTTCAGCGATTCAGCATAAACGCTCAAAGCTGTAACGCTATTTCTTTTTCGGTTACTGCACGGTCATTTATTGCATCTACTTTTATCACATGGAGATATTATCTTTCTCAATTTAAAATAAGTCATTTGATACGTCTATGTTTATATCAATGCAGCACCCATTACTAACCCGCCCTATATTTTCACTTCCGCCGGGACCATATGATTGATACCATTGATAGTTTCCATCTTTATCATAAACTGTGAACTCACTTGTAGCGTTAGGATTATACTTGTATTTATGGTACAAAATGGCTGCCGGGTTATTTCCCAGTTCATCTTCATGACTAAAAAATGTTGTTAATTGCTGTGCCCGTACCGTCGCTATCTCATGAGCTTTGGGTGCAGTAGATAAGGCAATGCATCCCAGCTTTGTCCGTTCGGCATTGATCAGTTCCAGCACGCGGTTGGCAATCCACTCGCTGTCTGCCGTCGCTATCTTGCTGCTTGTCGGACTACTCGAAACGGATGCTTGGCTAGACACATTGGCTTTGCTGCCGGCTCTTGAAACCGTATCGGATCTACTGCTAATTGAACTGGATTCTGTTTTTGCAACAGCCTTGGATGTTACATCCTTTTCTGTTATGGCTGATGAAACCGGAATCTCACTGCTTGTCTGCTCAGATATTTCAGTTTACTCTGACGAAGCAACCAGTTTGAGGTTATCTGACTGGTTGCTTGGAGTTTCACTGTTGGTTGGTGCTATCCTATTTCCGCAGCTTGCCAATGTCAAGAATATGGCTATGACTGCGATGCCGATATTTAAGTTTTTCATCATATTTCTCAGCTCTCCTATTCATCTT
>ERZ773235.1273-NODE-1273-length-26778-cov-6.863638_pt1 | contig 26778 bp, 29 predicted proteins | sample MGYA00580522_ERZ773235 | MGnify/ENA primary metagenome ERZ773235 (study PRJEB29015, sample SAMEA2737797) | human gut metagenome | biome: human gut; feature: human-associated habitat; material: faeces | place: China | collected 2012 ...
ATATGTTAATGAAAAAACTGTAAAAGCTCAAATTGCTGTTGGTGTTCAAACTTATAAAAAATATTTTGGCAGACAACCTCGTGGTATTTGGCTTCCTGAATGTGGTTATGTTCCTGAAGCTGATAAATATTTAAAAGAATTTGGTATTGAATATGTTATAACAGAGTCTCATGGTATTTTGTATGCTGATCCTACTCCCGTTTATGGTACATTTGCTCCAATTGTCTCTCCAGAAGGTGTTGTAGCTTTTGGACGTGATATTGAATCTTCTAGACAAGTTTGGAGTTCTATAAATGGTTACCCTGGAGATTTTAACTATAGAGAATTTTATCGTGATATTGGTTATGAAGCTGATTATGATTATATCAAACCATATATCGCACATAATGGTGTTAGAGTTCATACTGGTATAAAATATTATAGAATTACAGGAAAAACAGAACAAAAAGATTATTATGATATTCAATGGGCTAAAGATTCTGCTGAAAAACAAGCAGGACATTTTTTAGATTGTAGAACACAACAAATAAATAATTTAGCTCCATGTATGGACAAACCTCCAATTATTTTATGTCCATATGATGCTGAACTTTATGGTCATTGGTGGTATGAAGGTCCATATTGGTTATATATTTTATTTAAAAAAATTTATTATGATGATTGTAATTTCAAATTAATAACACCATCAGAATATATTGATAAATATCCAGAAATCCAAGTAGCTTCCCCATGTCGTTCTAGTTGGGGTGCAAATGGTTATAGTGAAGTATGGCTTAATCCATCAAATGATTATGCACATAAACATCTTCATGTTGCTGGTGATAGAATGTGTGAACTTGCTAATTTATACCCAAATGCAAAAGGTTTAAAGAAAAAAGCTTTAAATCAATGTGCAAGAGAATTGCTACTAGCTCAAAGTAGTGATTGGCTATTTATAATAACAAATGGAACTATGGTTGATTATGCTAAAAAACGTATAAAAGACCATATTGGTCGATTTACAAAATTATATAATCAAATAAAATCAAATACAATTGATGAAGAATTTTTGAAAGATATTTCTAAAAAGGATTGTGTATTTCCTGATATTGATTATCAAATTTATAAATAATTTTTATGTCCTAGGCAAATTCGCTTAGGACATATTTCGTCTTTAAAAAAATCTCATATAATATGGTATAACTTTTAAAAATTTAGTAGATACTAATTTAGAAAGGAGATTTTCATGAAATCAATATGTATTAAAACAAATGATATTCACTTACTAAATTACCTACTAAATGAATTTGATTATATAGAAATTGATAAAGTTTGCATTTCTACTAATCAATTCAAAAATTATAAAAATATAATTATTCACTATACTGGTAATGATGTTTCTGCTTTTATTCATGAAATTTCCTGTATACTTTCCTGTTTTGTTATTGATGAAATTGAAGAAAGTATATTAAAAAGGTTGATTTTAAAAAATTATTTTTATTTTGAACCTTTAGAGCGAAAAGAAATTTTAGATGTTTGTTACGATATCTTTGCTGATGAATTTAATGAATATTTTGATAAAAAATATAATTGTTTAATTAAAGATTTTTCTTCTTACTTAGCAAAAAATAAATCTATTATTTTATATGGATTTATAAATTTTAGGATTAAAGATTATGTTGAAATTTTAGAAGATGTTGTTGATGAGGCTGTTAATTCATATGTTATTGAAAAAGAATATATGGAATTTGTTTCTCTTTTAAGGCTTTATATTAATTCTCAAACTTCTAATTGCAGTCTAGTTCATCTTATTTACTCTAATGAAACTTCAATTTTGTTAGATAAAAATAAAAATATTATTGATACTGATAGTAATTTTTTTAAAGCAAAATATTTGTCTGATATAACTTTTTCTTCTAATGATTATGCTTTAAATACTTTACTTACTTTGCTTCCTAAAAAAATATATATTCATTTGCTTGATAATTATGTTGATGAATTTGTTCATACTTTGGGTTTAATTTTTGATGGTAAAGTTGAAATTTGTACTGATTGTGATATTTGTAAATTATATAAAAATAAAGATTTGAAATTGAGTCATAATATTATTAAAAAATAGTAAAAACAGAGAAATTGTAAACTATACTTTTTTATATAGTTTATTATATCTCTGTTTTTGTTATTTTATTTATTTTTTATATTTTCTATTTCTTCTTTAGTTAATTCTGTTATTTCTATAATTTGTTCTAGTGGCATATTTAATTTTAATAACTTCTTAGCTATTACTATAGAATTTTTCTTTTCTCCTTCTTCTATTCCTTTTCTTGTGGCATGATTAATAGCACTTACTCTGTCCATTTCCCATTTTTCTCTTAATTCTGCAAGTCTTCTTGTTTCTGCTTCTCCCGTTAAGTAATTCATCTCTATTCTTGCTTTCTTTAATTTATCATTCTTTTCTTCTGCCACTTTAACCATCTCCCTATCATAATCATCTATGAATGCTAACCATTGATTTATTTTTTCATTCATATCTGGATTTTGTTTTCTAAATTTCGGTAGCTCTATAAAATACCATTTTATTCCTGTTAATACTTCGTATTCTCTATGTTTTTCTAATACTATTGCTGTTTCTGATATGTAATCTTCTACATCTAAGAAATTATACCCTAATATATTTATCATTATTACTTGTTTTATATCATCATAGTCTGTTCCTCTTTCTGTTTCTCTTGACATTACTTTTCCGCTATACAAGGTTGTTCTTTCTTCTATATTATATTCATTTCTTAGTTGCATTTCTATTGATATTATTGTTCCGTCTTCTAGTTTTGCTTGTAAATCTAATCTTCCACCTTTTTCTTCTATACTTAATCTTTCTAAATTTACTTCTTCTCTTATTTCTATTGATTTTATATCTTTTTTGAGTAATCCATTTAAGAAATCTATCAAGAATTCTTCATTTCCTTTTCTTGCAAAAAATGTTTGGAAGATCACATCATTTTTTAAATTATATGTTTTTTCTTTTGTTGGTTTTAATTGTTCTTTTTGTTGATTTTCTGTCAAATCTTTTCCTCCCTTATTTTACCAAATTGTTTTGCTTTTTGCAATACTATTTAGTAAATTTTTATTTTATTGTGCTATTTATTTTGACAATGCGATTTTGCTTGCCTCCCTTCTTTTTATTTTTGTCAATTTTTTGTGTTGAATTTTCTTTTCGATTTTTAATCTTTTTTAGAATTAAAATTTCTTGATTTTCCATTTTCTTTTTGTCTTTCCTAAGTTGTTTGATTTTAAAAAAATTATTAAAAAAAATATAGCCATGCAATGTCAAATAAATTGCATAACTATATATTAACATGTTTTTTACTTGATTTCAACATAAATCGTTCGACAAATTTCGAGTTTTGTAATCAATCTTTGCATCAACAATTTTTAATTACATTGCCATATTTATTCCTTTAGCTACAACTTCACTCATATTTTCAATCAAATCATCTATTTCTTTTGGTGTAACTATCAAATTATATTCTTTTGGAATTAATGCTTCTTTTATTGTTTCGTAATTATCTTGCTCTTTTAATTGATTTAAATACTCATTTGATTTTGCTTCTTCTTGTAATTTTGTTATAAATAAATCTAAACAATCATTTACAAGCACTGCTGTTTCAACTACTGTAGGAATTCCTATTGCAACTACTGGTATTCCTAAAGTTTTTTCACTCAATTCTGCTCTTGTATTTCCAACTCCTGCACCAGGAACAATTCCTGTATCTGATAATTGAATTGTACTACTTATTCTTTCTATACTTCTTGAAGCCAATGCATCTATTACTATCACTAACTTTGGATGTGTATTATCAACAATTCCTTTTAAAATTTCTAAAGTTTCAATTCCTGTTGTTCCAAGTACACCTGGTGATATAGCACTTACCATTCTTGTTCCTTCTTCCACGTATTGTGGTAAATAATTTATTATATGTCTTGTTACTTCTATTTCATTTATTACTTTTGGTCCTAGTGCATCTGGTGTTACATATATATTTCCAAGCCCTACAACTAAAATTTCTCCTTGTTTATCTATATGTGAATCTACTATTTTTTTAAGCTCGTTTGATAAAATTTCTGATGCTTTTTCTATATCTTCATCTTGAGCTATTCTTAATTGCTTTATGTCCATTGTTATATAGTTCCCGATAGGCTTTCCTATTGCATTTTGACCTTCTTCGTTTGTTATTTTTACTCTTTCTACTGATATATTTTCGTTTAAATTTTCTTTTTGACTTTCTATTCCATTTATTTCGTTTTCTATACTGTTTGCTTTTTTGAATATATCTCTTCTTTCTGATGCTAAATCTGTTCTAAAATTATACATAAAAACCAACTCCTACTTTTTAGTATTTGTTGGTTTTTTATTTTTTATACATTTTTTATGAAATTCTAATCTTTTTTTACATTTCACTTACATATGTACCATTTACAATTCTCCCAACAGCTATACTTCCACTCTTTCCATTTGTTGGGTAATTATCATAGCTTATTCCATGTGAAGCCTGTTTTCCTGCTATTCCTCCATCAACTTTTGGCTTTAAAATCTCACAATTTCTATTATTATAAAAAATATTTACAGATCCTCCTCCAGACCCACCTCCGGCCACCATACGCTCCATAATAGCCATTACTTCCTATTGAAGTTATTTCTCCAAAAGCATTTACACTATTTGCATAAATAATTAATAATCCTCCTGTTCCTCCATTTGGATTACCAGCACCAGCTCCGCCATCTTTACCCCCAGCTCCGCCAGAACCTCCATTTTCTTCTCCATTCTTAGCAAAAGTTGCATAATTACCATAATAGCCACCTCCACCAGCTCCACCAGAATAAGATGTTGCACTTGCTCCATGTCCAAGTCCTATTCCAGAAGCATAGCTTCCACCATTCCCACCATTTCCTGCTAAACGATTAGTAGCTATAGTTGAATTCTTAGGAACAAATTCATAACTCCCATCTAAATTTTTCCATAGATATACATTTTGTCCTTCTGCCTTTGCACCTCTGGCATTCATACTTATTACTCCATTATTTATTAACGTTCCTGCACAATATATCATTAATCCTTTTGGCCCACCATATCCATCTTCACTTTTACATGCTGTTAATGTTACTCCTTCATTTATTGTTAAATTTCCTTCTACTTTTAACACAACCATATTATTAGCATTATTCGATTCAGTTGCTACATCTATACTTTCTTCTCCAAATTCATATATATTATTTGTTAAAGTTGCGCCTTCCACATTAGTTTTACCATCTAATACAACATCGCTTTTATAAACAAATATATTAGTGTTATATGATACAGCTTCTGTATTTGTTGCTACATTTATTTTTTCGTATCCACTTTGTGAAATTTCAGAAACTCCTTTTATCAATGATTCTACAGTTTTCATATACTTTTTTTCTAATACAATTTTTACTTTTCTTGTATAATCTATTCCTTCAATAGTTCCTACAATTTCAAATTATACATCTTTTTCTATTCCATTCGTTATATATGGTAATTCAGGTGTTATTTTTTTTATAATTCCATTTTCTATATTTGTATCAAAATATATTTTTAACTTTGTACCTATTATTTGACTGCTTTCTTCTACCTCTGTTATTCCGTCTTCCAGTGTTATTTTTACATTTGATATTTGGGGTCTTGGTCCATATTTTTGTATTTTAGTTATTATATTCCCATTTCTATCTACCGTTATATAATAATTATTCTTAATTATGTCTATTTCTTCAGAATTATCTTCATAATCATCAATTACATTTTTGTTTTTTTCATCTTCTAAAAAGTCTACTAACATCTTACCTTTTGATATTTCATCAATTTTATAACTATTCAAAATCAATTTCAAATTTTCCTCTGTCTGTTTTTCTTTACTTTTATCACTAGCTAATTTAGCATTTTCTAACACCCCTGTCTGTTTTAGTACTGATATTGATATTCCTGCTAAAATTAATAAAATTACGATTGTTATCACCAATGCTACTAAAGTAATTCCTCTTCTGTTTCTAATATTCATTTATATTCCCCCTTGTTTTTACAGGTTGAACCTGTATTTTTATTATAGCATTTAAAGTGTTACTTTTCAATCATTTTTCATTATGACATATAATTGTAAAAAATATGAAATATTTTTGTAACACTTACAGTTTATTCCTGTAATTTTACTTTTATTTTTATTATAAAATATAACGAAATAATCAAATTGTAATTTTATTGATATGAAAGGACAATAACATAATGAAAGTAAAAACTTTAAATGGAAATTTAAATATTGTAGGAAAAAATCTAAAAAAATATAGAAAATTAAAAAAAATATCTCAACCAGAGATTTGTCGTAAATTAGATTTGTTAGGTGTTACAATGTATAATTGCGATATTTATGAAATTGAATATGGAAAAAAGACCGTTAAAGATTTTGAAGCTTTAGCCTTTTGCAAAGTTTTAGGAATTACTTTAGAAGATTTATATTCTGACACAGATAAATATTATGAAGCTTAATTTTTAAACAAAAATAAGAGCCCTAAATAGGGCTCCATAGGAATTTTCATCTACTACTCCTTATTGCTATTTTTCTCCTTAGCTTTTCTTCATATTGGAGTATCTCCTTGTTTTCATTGATGTACTCTTTTCTTGCTTTTAAGCCACTAAGATATTGTTGCATTCTCTTCTTCAGTTTTGGAGTATTAGCAATATACTCTCTCCATTGCCTGTATATTGGTTGATCATGAATTGAATATAATTCACCTTCAATTTTAGGTGTTCCTCTATTACCGAATAATGCATAACCAGTGATTTTTTCAACAGCAGTTTTAAATATCAAATATGGTTCAAGTCTTACTAATTCTTTCTCGATTATTTCATCAATATTATTTTTTAATAATCCTTCATCAAGAATAAGTAATTTCTGTAGCTTACCTTTTTCAATTACAGCAATTTTGTCTCCATAACAAGCTATTCTCCGTTTGTCTACCTTTGATGTCATAAAAAAATTCCTCCTAAAATTTAGTATATCTATATTATAACACCTTTTATCAAATTTTTCAAATCAACATTTTTCTACATTTATCGACATTAAAAAATTCCACTAATATTTCCATTATTATCAATATCTATATTCTCAGCTACTGGTACCTCTGGAAGTCCTGGCATTGTCATTATTTTTCCAGCTAATGCTACAACAAAACCAGCACCTGCCTTTAATTCTATATCTCTTATAGTTATTGTAAAAGGCTCTTTACATTCTAAATTTTTACTATCATCTGAAAATGAATATTGAGTTTTTGCAATACATACAGGTAATTCTTTATAACCTAATTTTTCTATTTGTTCTATTTTTTGTAATGCTATGTCTGTAAACTCTACATTAGATGCTCCATAAATTTTTGTTGATACTTTTGTTATTTTTATTTTTATATCATCTTTTAAATCATAAATATATCTAAATTTTTCTTCTTTCTCTGCTAATGCAACTATTTTTTCCGCTATATCTATAGCACCCTCTCCACCTTTTGCAAAAGCTTCTACTAAACTTAATTCTACATTTTTTTCTGCTAATTTTTCTTTTATTGAATTTATTTCTTCTTCTGTGTCTGTATTAAATTTATTAATTGCTACAATAACATTTAATCCAAATTTTTCTTTTATATTTTCTATGTGTTTTAGTAAATTATTAACTCCACCATGATATTTCAATGCTTTTATTGTTGCAACTATAACTACTACATCTGGTTTTATTTGAGCTTTTCTGCATTTTATATCTAAGAATTTTTCTGCCCCTAAATCAGCTCCAAATCCTGCTTCTGTTACTGTATAATCTGCTAATTTCATAGCTAATTTTGTTGCAATTATACTGTTACATCCATGAGCTATGTTGGCAAATGGTCCTCCATGTATTATCGCTGGTGTATGTTCTAGAGTTTGTACTAAATTTGGCTTTATTGCATCTTTTAATAATACTGCCATTGCTCCATCTGCTTTTATATCTCTTGCATAAACAGGTTCTTCTTTTGAATTATAACCAATTATTATATTTCCTAATTTTTGTTTTAATTCTTCTATATTTTCAGATAAGCATAATATTGCCATTATTTCTGAAGCAACAGATATATCAAAAAAATCTTCTCTTGGAACTATTTTTTTCTCACCTGAAAGCCCAGTCTCAATTTTTCTTAACTGTCTATCATTTAAATCAACACACCTTTTCCAAGTTACTTTTTGTATATCTAATTTATTTCCATAGTAAATATGATTATCTATCATAGCTGATAATAAATTATTTGCAGAGGTTATTGCATGAATATCTCCTGTAAAATGCAAATTTATATCTTGCATTGGTGCAACTTGTGAATAGCCTCCACCTGTAGCCCCACCTTTTATACCAAATACTGGTCCTAAAGAAGGTTCTCTTAATGCTAATATAGATTTTTTTCCTATTTTTGCCAATCCGTCTGCAATTCCAATTGAAATTGTTGTTTTTCCTTCTCCTAAAGGTGTTGGAGTTATAGCTGTTACTAAAATTAATTTTGCATCTTTTTTATTTTCTAGTTTTTTATATACTTCATTAGAAATTTTAGCTTTGTACTTCCCATAACATTCAATATCATCTTCGTCAATATTTAATTTTTTTGCAATATCTTCTATTTTTTCTAATTTTACATTTTTAGCAATCTCTATATCTGTCATATAATCTACCTCCTTTATTCTAAAAAAGTGGAATTAAGCAATTAATCCCACTATCACTCCAATCAAAGCTCCAACAATTACTTGAGTTGGTGTATGCCCTAAAACTTCCACCAATCTCTCAGAAACTTGAACTCCAGACAATCCAGGTGTTTCTACAATCTTATTTAATAAAGCTGCTTGTTTTCCTGCAGCTCTTCTTACACCACAAGCATCATACATAACAACAAATGCAACAATTAATGATAAAGCAAATATTGGTGTATCTACTCCTTCATATTTTCCTATTAAAGTTGCAAGTCCTGTTACAATAGCTGAATGAGAACTTGGCATTCCACCAGCTCCCATTATTCTTTTAAAATTAAATTTCTTTGTTGTTATTAAATCATATATAACTTTGAATGTTTGAATTGCAAACCACAAAAAAAATGGTATATATATATATTTGTTTTGAATAAATCCTAATATATTGTTCACTTTTTAATCCCCTCTTTACATTATTTTGCTGTAAAATTTTCTTCTTCTATATTACCATCTTTTTCTAATAATATAGTTATCTTTTTTTCTGCTTCTTCTAAGATTTTATTGCATTCTTTTGAAATTTTTATTCCTTCCTCAAATTTAGATATTGAGTCATCTAAATTTAATTCACCTTTTTCTAATTCTGTAACTATTTTTTCTAAGTTTTCCATATTATCTTCAAAATTTGCTTTTGCCATAATTATCTTCCTTTACTTTTTATTATTCTGTAACAGCTCCTGTTTTTACATTTACTTGATATACTGTTACAACATTTCTATCATTTTGATTTCTTACTGTTACCTCAAATGTTCCATCTGAGTTTTTTTCTGCTTCAAAGATATATGCATCTACATTTATTCCCCATTCTTTTTTTGCTAATTCAATTGCAGTATCTTCGTCATTTGCTGATGTATTTTCTTTTTGGCTTTCTTGTTCTTCTTTTCCAACTATTGTTGTACTAGATGTGTTGTTAACTACTGTATTTGTAGTTGTTTTATTTTCACTTTCTGTTGTATTATTTACTTTGTTTTCTACTTCATTTGTCATTTCATTTTCTACAACATTTTCTTCTACATTATTTTCTTCTTTATCAGAATTTAAATATTCATCCATTATTGAAGTATTGTTTTGTTGTGTGTTTTGTTGTGTTTCTTTACTTTTATTTGCTCCAGCTCCTACTATTATCCCTGTAATTATAGTTGCAACAACTACAATTCCTATTAATATTTTTGTTCCGTTTGTCATTTTCTTATTCCTCTCTTCTGTTTTTTTCTATATAATTAGTATGAATTTACAAAATTTCTGCATTTTTTTGTCCATCACTAAATCTTAGTTTTATTTTATCTCCTGTACTCAATTGTTTTGAACTTTTTATAATCTTGTCATCTGTTTCTACAATTGAATATCCTCTTGTTAGAGTCTTTAATGGGCTTAGTGCATCTAATTTTGATATTAATTCTATATATTTTGTTTTTTCTTCTTTTTGTTTGATTTTTATTGTATTTTCTAATCTTTTTATATAATTGTCTACTCTTAAATAATTATCATTTATATTTCTAGTTGGTTCTTTAAATACTCTACTATTCATACATTTTTCATATCTAAGTTTCATTATTTCAACTTTTTTTACTAATGACATTCTTAATCTATTTTGATATACATTTATTTTTTGTTTTATTTCATATATATCTGGAACAGCAAGTTCCGCTGCCGCAGATGGTGTTGGTGCTCTTAAGTCTGCTACAAAGTCTGATATAGAAAAGTCTGTTTCATGCCCTACTGCCGAAATTATTGGTAATTTAGAATTATAAATTGCATGTGCTACTATTTCTTCATTAAATGGCCATAGGTCTTCTAACGAACCTCCTCCTCTAGCTAAAATCAAAACATCTGCTAAATTATTTTCATTCATAAATCTAATACCATCTGCAATTTTTTCTGCTGCCCCTTCTCCTTGAACTGGAACAGGGTATAATCTTATTTGTACATTTGGATTTCTACGTGTACTTACATTTATTATATCTCTTATTACAGAACCTGTTTGTGATGTTAATACTCCTATTACTTTAGGCATTAATGGTATTTTTTGTTTATGGCTTTCATCAAAATAACCTTCTTCATCTAGTCTTTGTTTTAATTCTTCATATTTTTTGTATAGAATTCCAACTCCATCTTCTTGCATTGCTTTTACATATATTTGATAAATTCCATCTCTTTCAAAAACAGATACTCCACCTAAGACAAAAACTTTCATTCCATCTTTTGGCATAAAATCTAATTTTTGTGCATAACTTTTGAACATTATGCATTTTATTAATGAATTTTCATCTTTTAAAGTGAAGTACATATGTCCTGTATAATGGTTTTTAAAGTTTGATATTTCACCTTTTATAAGAACATTGTTTAAATATTCATCATCTGCTATTTTATTTTTTATATAACTATTTAATTCGCTAACACTTATAGCCATATCTTCATAATTCATAAATTACATATCCTTTACTATGCTTGCTAAAACTCCATTTACGAAATTTTTAGATTTGTCTTCTCCATATTTTTTTGCAAGTTCAACAGCTTCGTTTATTGCTACTTTATATGGTGTTTCTGTATATTTGATTTCATAAATTGCAAGTTTTAAAACAGATAAATCCATTTTTGATATTCTGCCTAATTTCCAATCTGATTTTAAGTTATTCTCAATATTTTTTAATATTTCTTGTTCATTTGCTTGAATTCCCAATACTGCATTTTTTATATATTTTTTTGCTTCTTGGTCTACTATGTTATTACTTTCAAAAAATAATTCTATTTGTTCTTCTAAATTATTGCTTTGTTGAATTTCTAAACTATATATTAATTTAAAAGCATTTTCTCTACTTATTGATCTATTCATTTCTTCTTTCCTTACCCTTTACATTTTGTCTATAAATTTTTTTGTTTTATCTTTTACTTCATCTTTATTTTGTTGTATATAATTTCCTACAAATGCACCTGCTAAAATTAGTAATATTCCAACTATTACTTCATATAATCTAGTTGCTAAAATTATAATTGCTACGATTACTCCAATAATTGCACCTTTGTATTTACTTAAAAAATTCTTTATATCTTCCATTTTTTTGTTTCCTTTCTATTTTATCTATGCTTGCTCTATTTTACGTTGTTTTTCTTGGACAGCTTTTTTTATTGTTATATTTACTTCTTTTACTTCTAAGTCTGCTGATTGTTTTACTTTTTCTTTTATTCTATTTTGTAAATCTACTGTTAAGTCTTTTATTATAGTTTCTGAACCAACTATTAAATTAACATATATATTTACATTATTGTTTTTATCTAGTTCAACTCTAGAAGATACATCTTTTGCTTCTTTATATTCTTTTGTTACTGCTTCTACTAAATTTTCTATTGTTTCTTTAGATATCATTAATTTTCCATTATCATTAGCAAGTAATACTCCTTGTTTATCTTTTTGCTCTTGTTTTGAAGTTGGGTCAAAGAATATACATCTTATTGATAATAAGATAAATACTACACTTACTCCTAAAATTATTCCTGATGATTTTTCTCCTATTAATAGTGCTTTTGCTAAATTTGCTACAACATTTGCATCTAGCCATCCAAATACTAATAAACATAATATAACTGACATTATTAATATTATATTTGAATATAATATTAGTGTGATTTTTTCTATAATTTTCATTTTCTTTACCTCTCTTTTTTCTTTTTGTTTTTTTATTATTCTTTATCTTCTTTGTTTTCTTCTACTTGTTCTACTGGTTTTTCTTCAGATTTTTTAGCAACATCTGTATTTACACCTTGAACGTGTACATTTACTTCTTCTACTTTAAATCCCGTCATACTTTCAACTGCTTTTTTTACTCTATTTTGAATTTCAAAAGCAACATCTGGAATTCTTGAACCATATTCAACTATAATATTTACATCTATTTTTGCAGTAGTTTCTGTTTTATCAACTTTTATTCCTTTTGCCATATTTTTCTTTCCACTAAATACTTCTGAAATGCCTCCTGCAAAACCTCCTGCCATTCCAGCTACACCTTGTACCTCAGATACTGCTACACCAGCAATTACTGCGATAACATCTGTTGATATTTCTATTCCGTTTTCCTCTTCTTTAACATCTTCTTTTATTTTTTGTTCATTTTCTTGATTTACTTTTTCTTCACTCATGAAAATACCTCCTTTTATATCTTGTTTTTCTCTACATTTTTAGCAAGAAAAAAAGATATACTTATTTATGTTATAAGTATATCAATTTTTGGTATTTTTTACAACCTTTTTTATTCAAAAACTTCAAATTCTTCTATACTATTTCCTCTTAGGAAATCTCCAATACTCATTCTCTTTGCATTTTCACCTTGAATCTCCAAAACCTTCAAGATTCCATCTTTGGTTTTAATGAAAAGTCCATCTTTAGGATTTGATAAAATTACAGTTCCATTTTTTAATATTTCTATATTATCTGCAATAATTTCATCTTGTTTTGCAATATCAACTTTCCAAAATTTTATTTTCTTTTCATCTAAAAATGTATATGCTCCCATAATAGGATTTAAACCTCTTACAAGATTTTTTATGTTTTTGGCTGTTTGTTCGTCCCAATTAATTTTTGACATTTCCTTATTTAACATTGGAGCCATAGTAAACTCTTCTCCTTGTTTTTCTCTAGGAGCTGTTCCTTCTTCTATTTGTTTTAGAGTCTCTACTAATAATTTTGCACCTATTTTAGAAAGTCTGTCCCATAATTCTCCTGTTGTTTCATCTTCTCCAACTTCTACTTTTTCTTTTAAAATCATATCTCCTGTGTCCATTCCAATATCCATATACATTGTTGTAACACCAGTTTCTTTATCTCCATTTAAAACTGCCCATTGAATTGGTGCTGCGCCTCTATATTTTGGAAGTAATGAACCATGTACATTTATACATCCATATTTAGGAATTTCTAATATTTCTTTTGGTAATATTTTTCCATATGCTACTACACAGATTACGTCAGGATTTAAGCTTTTTATTTTTTCTATAAATTCTTCATTCTTTCTTACTTTTTCTGGTTGATAAACGGTTAATCCCTTTTCTAATGCAAATTCTTTTACTGGAGATGCTACCATTTTCATTCCTCTTCCTTTTGGTTTATCTGGATTTGTAACAACTCCTAAAATTTCATAACCAGCATTGTAAACCGCTTCTAAACTCTCTCTTGCAAAATCTGGTGTACCCATAAATAATATTTTTAACATTGTTAAACCTCCTAATTTTCTGGTTCTACATACTCTAAAGTTCCAGGCAAAATTTTATCAATAAAAACTTCACCATTTAAATGGTCTACTTCATGGCAAATTGCTTGAGCTAATAACTCTTTGGCTTTTACTCTCATTCTTTTACCAGTTCTATCTGTATATTCAGCTACAACTTCCTCTGGTCTAATAACTTTTGCAAATTTATTTGGGAAGCTCAAGCATCCCTCTTCTACTTCTCTTTCTCCTTTTGTTTTTAAAACAACTGGATTAATTAAAACAATTGGACCATTATCATCATAAATATCTATTACAACAAGTCTTTTTAAAATTCCAACTTGAACTGCAGCTAAACCTACACCATTATATTTATGCATTGTTTCTATCATATCATCTATTAATATTTGTAGTTTGTCATCTATTGTTTCAACTTCTCTTGATTTCTTTTTTAAAATCTCGTCTCCTTCTAATCTTAAATTTCTAATAGCCATTTTTACTCCTCCTTTTTCTTTATTAACTCATATTATTGGGATTAACATCTATTGTTATTTTTGTATTTTTGTAATTTTTTTGATATATTTCTTTTAATGTGTCATTGAAGATTTTGTTTGCTTCTTCTGTCATATTTCCTTTTATGATAATTCTCCATCTAAATTTGTTTTGTATTTTATCTATTGGTGATGGCATTGGCTTAAAGATATTGAATTGTTCTTTATCTATTTTGTCTTTTAATTTTTCAAATATCTCTTGTGATACTTTCTTAATTTCATCTTCATTTGTACTATTAAATCCAATTACTATTATATCGCAAAATGGTGGATATTTCAACTGTTTTCTTAAGGCTATTTCTGTTTCATAAAATTTATCATAATTTTGTTTTTGTGCTTCCTGTATACTAAAATTTTCTGGATTATAGGTTTGAATTATAACTTTTCCTGGCAAATTTTCTCTACCAGCTCTTCCTGCGACTTGGGTTAAAATTTGGAAAGTTCTTTCTGTTGCTCTATAATCATCTATATTTAAAGAACTATCTGCTGCAATTACACCAACTAAAGTTACTTTTGGAAAATGATGTCCTTTTACTACCATTTGAGTTCCTATTAATATATCAATATCTTCATTTTTGAATTTATTTAATATTTCCTCATGTGAATTTTTCTTTGTTACTGTGTCTACATCCATTCTAATTGTTTTTGCTTGTGGAAATTGTTTATGAATTTCCTGTTCTAGTTTTTGTGTTCCTGTTCCAAAATATCTAATTTTATCACTTCCACATTCTGGACATATTTTGACTAGTTTTTCTTCATAACCACAATAATGACATTTTAATTTATTTTCATAACTATGATATGTCATACTTATATCACAGTTTTTACATTTAACAGTATACCCACAATTTCTACACATTATAAATGTTGAATAGCCTCTTCTATTTAAAAACAATATTGTCTGTAATTTATTTTTTAAATTTTCTTCTATTGATTGATATAAATCCATACTAAGCATTGACCTATTACCATTTGCTAATTCTTGTTTTAAATCTACAATTTCTACTTTTGGAAGAGCTGAATTATTTGCTCTTTTTGTTAGTTCTAATAGTGTTATTTCATTCTTTTCTTTTGCTTTATAATATGTTGTTAAATCTGGTGTTGCACTTCCTAAAACTAAAGGAATATTATTTTCTTTTGCTACTTTCTTTGCTATTTCTTTTGCATTATATTTAGGTGTTGATTCTGATTTATATGAACTATCGTGTTCCTCATCTATTATTATAATACCAAGATTTTTTATTGGAGCAAATATTGCAGACCTTGCTCCTATTACAATTTTGGCTTTTTCTTCTTTTATTCTTTCCCATTCATCATGTCTTTCACCAATTGATAATTTACTGTGTAAAACTGCAATTTGTTCTTTTCCAAATCTTGCGATAAATCTATCTAACATTTGTGGTGTTAGCGATATTTCTGGTACTAATACAATTGCCGTTTTATTATTTTCTATTGCTTCTTGTATTAATTGTAAATACACTTCTGTTTTCCCTGAGCCTGTTACACCATATAATAAAAACTCTTCAAATTGATTTTGTTGCATTGCATTTTGGACTTTTTTAAAGGCATTTTCCTGTTCGTCTGTTAGCTTTAATTTTTGATTTTGTTCTATATTTTTATTTATTAATGGATTTCTGTTAATTTTCTTTTCTGTGATTTCTAAATATCCATTTTTTACTAATGTATTTACAATTGCTCTTGAACAATCTGTAAATGCCTCTATTTCAGCTACTGTACAACCCTCATTGGATTTTACAAAATTTAATATTCTTTTTTGTTTTTCTGATTTTATCTTTCCTGCTTCTATACAAAATAATATTTCATCATATTCTTTTTTTAAATATACAACATTTATTTTTTTATCTTGAATTCGATTATTGACATTTTTTGTTCTTGTTCCTGGTGTTTGCATTAATTTTATACATTCAGAAACATTGCAAAAATATCTATTTGCCATCCAATTTGCCATTTCTATTTGCTTATCTGTTAGACCTGTTTCTACTTTTGCTATATCTTTGATTTCAAATTGTGATTTTTCTTTTATCTTTACTACATGTGCTTCTTCTAGATTTTTCATTTTTCCAAATGGTACTAGCACTTTTGTTCCAACAAAGACCATATCTTGATATTCTTCTGGAATGTTATAGTCAAAGGTTCTATTTAATTTTTTTGCTGAACTATTTATTATTACTTCTGCTACCAATTTTTTCTCCTTTTGTCTCTTTTTTTGTGATTTTATTTTACTATATTTTTTGATTTTAAGCAAGATTATTTTTTCCAACATAAAAAGTGTCGATTTTATTTTCGACACTTTTTTATATTACTTATTTTCCGTAATAAGCTCTTAAATACATATCTTTTATTTCACTTATTAATGGATATCTTGGATTTGCTCCTGTACATTGGTCATCAAAGGCTTGCTCGCACATTGCATCTAATCTATCTAAGAAATCTTTTTCATCTGGTACGTAGTCTTTAATTGCTTTTTTGATTCCTATTTTTTCTTTTAATTCATCTATAGCTTTTATTAAATTATCAACTTTTTCTTGATCTGTATTTCCACCTAATTTTAAAGCATCTGCAACTTGTGCATATCTATTTAGTGTATGCGGATGATCATATTGTGGGAATGTTCCCATTTTTGTTGGTACTTCTTCTGAATTAAATCTTATAACTTCATCTATTAATAATGCATTTGCTATTCCATGTGGTACGTGATGGAAAGCTCCTAATTTATGTGCCATTGAATGACATACTCCTAAAAATGCATTTGCAAAAGCCATTCCTGCCATTGTTGAAGCATGAGCCATTTTTTCTCTTGCTTCTACATCATTTTGACCATTTTCATAAGCTCTTGGTAAGTATTCAAAAATCACTTTTAATGCTTCTATTGCTAATCCATCTGTAAATTCTGTTGCCATCATTGATGCATAAGCTTCCAAAGCATGAGTTACTGCATCAATTCCTGAAGCAGAAGTTAGTCCTTTTGGAGCACTCATCATCATATTTGTATCAACTATTGCCATTTTAGGTAATAATTCATAATCAGCTAATGGATATTTTGTACCAGTTTTATCATCTGTTATAACTGCAAATGGTGTAACTTCTGAACCTGTTCCTGATGATGTTGGTATAGCTATAAAATATGCTTTATCTCCCATATGTGGAAATGTATATACTCTTTTTCTTATGTCCATAAATCTCATTGCCATATCCATAAAATCAACTTCTGGATGTTCATACATTACCCACATTATTTTAGCAGCATCCATTGCTGAACCTCCACCTATTGCTATTATGCAATCTGGTTCAAAGTCTTTCATTGCTTTTGTTCCTTCTTCTGCACAGCTTAATGTTGGGTCTGGTTCAACATCAAAAAATGTTGTATGTTGTATTCCAAGTTCATCTAATCTATCTGTTACACATTTTGTATAACCATTTTTATAAAGAAATGTATCTGTTACTATAAATACTTTCTTTTTATTCATTACATCTTTTAATTCTTGCAAAGCTACTGGTAGACATCCTCTTTTTATATATACCTTTTCAGGTGCTCTAAACCAAAGCATATTTTCTCTCCTCTCTGCTACTGTTTTTATATTTATTAAATGTTTTATTCCTACATTTTCTGCAACTGAATTTCCACCCCATGAACCACATCCTAAGGTTAATGATGGATTTAATCTAAAGTTATATATATCACCTATTCCACCTTGAGAAGCTGGTGTATTTACTAATATTCTGCAAGTTTCCATTCTGTTTTCAAATTTATTTAATTTTTCTTGTTCTTTTATTGTGTCTATATAAATTGAAGCAGTATGTCCATGTCCTCCATCGCAAATTAGTGTATTTGCTTCTTCTATTGCTTCTTCAAAAGTTTTTGCTTTATACATTGCAAGTACTGGAGATAATTTTTCATGAGCAAATTCTTCTGAACTATCTACATTTTCAACTTCTCCTATTAATATTTTTGTACTTTCTGGAACTTCAACATCTGCAAGTTTTGCTATTGTATAAGCTGTTTGCCCTACTATTTTTGCATTTAAAGAACCATCTATAATTATTGTTTTTCTAACCTTTTCAATTTCTTCATCATTTAAGAAATAGCATCCTCTTTCTTTGAATTCTTCTTTAACTTTATCATATATAGAATCCATTACTATTACTGATTGCTCTGAAGCACATATCATTCCATTATCAAATGTTTTTGAATGAATTATTGAATTTACCGCTAATACTATGTTTGCTGATTCGTCAATTATTGCTGGTGTATTTCCTGCACCTACTCCCAATGCTGGCTTTCCACTTGAATATGCAGCTTTTACCATTCCAGGTCCACCTGTTGCTAAAATTGTATCTGATTTACTCATTAACATATTTGTTAATTCTAAAGATGGAACATCAATCCATGAAATTATACCTTCTGGTGCTCCTGCCTCAACTGCTGCCTCTAATACAATTTTTGCTGCTTCTATTGTACATTTTTTAGCTCTTGGATGAGGGCTAATTATTATTGCATTTCTAGTTTTTAATGCTATTAATGTTTTAAATATAGCTGTTGAAGTTGGATTTGTTGTTGGTATAACTGCTGCTATAATTCCTATTGGCTCTGCTATTTTTTTAATTCCAAAAGCTTTGTCTTCTTCTAATACACCACACGTTTTAGCATTTTTATATTTGTTGTAGATGTATTCTGATGCAAAGTGATTTTTTATTACTTTATCTTCAACCACTCCCATTCCAGTTTCTTCTACTGCTAATTTTGCAAGTGGTATTCTTGCTTGGTTAGCTGCTAATGCTGCCTTAAAGAAGATTTTATCTACTTCTTCTTGAGAATATTTAGCAAATTCTTTTTGAGCCTTTTTCGCTCTTGCGATTGCTTTTTCTAAGCTTTCGCTGTCATTTACGATATCATAATTTTTCAAATCAGTACCTCCATAAATATATTTCCAATTACATATTAACATTAATAAAAAAAGTGTGCAACTGTTTTTTTTATTTTGTGACTCTTAGCAAATAAATTTTAATAGCTTGTGGGGTGAAATATGTTGAAATTATTACTTTTTCGGCTCAATACATAATTTAAGAAAATCTAAATTAATTTTTCGGGACCCTTTCACTTAGTCCTCGCTAGCGCTCGACGTGAACATTCCCCAAAAAATCAATTAAGATTTTCTAAAATCATTCCAATCGCACTCAAAAGTAATAATTTCAACATATTTCACCCCACAAGCTATTAAAATTTATTTGCCAGTAACCTCTTGTCCAATACTATTATATATATGCAAAATTTTTCCAACATATGTCAAAAAAACATTTTACAATTGTGAAATTATGTGATATAATGCAAAAAAACAAAGTAAGGAGTGCTATTTATGATGTCTAGTTCAGATAATACTACTGCTTTGGCTGAGAATAAAGTTCTAATTTTATACATCTTAAATCAACTAAATTCAGGAATAATTGAAGATGGACTATATAAAATTATAGCTTCAATAAATGATGTTAATTATTTTTATTTTAAAGAAGTATTAACAGATTTAATGGATTCAAAGTTAGTAGGAATATTCACTAAAGATGAAGCAGAATCTGTACTAAAAATAACAACAGAAGGAAAAAATGCATTAAACTTAACACAAGATGTACTTCCAGGATTATTAAAATTAAAAGCTGATAATGTTTTTAAAAAAGAAATTTCTTCAATAACAGATGAGACTTCTGTTATCGCTGAATTTATTCCTAAAAATGAAAATGATTATACCATAAAATGCAAAATTTCAGATAATAATGAAACTATTTTTGAAGTAAAAACTTTTGCTGGTTCTAGAGATAGAGCTAAAAGAATTGTTGATAATTGGAATAAAAATGCTTCAAAAATATATCCTAAAATATTAGATATACTATTAAATGATGAGAGTAGTACAGATTAAAAGAGGAACTTTTTAGTTCCCCTTTTTTCTTCTCATAATCCAATTATTTTCACATTTTACAGTAATATTCATTAATACTTTTTGTCCTTTAACTCCTGGACTTACAAAGTCTATTTTTTCTCCTGTTTCATAATCCCATAATTGCTCTATTTTAAATTCTATTGGTTCAAATTGTCCTGGTTTTAGTATTTCTAATGTATCTCCAACTGTTAATTTATTTTTTATTTCTATTACTGATTTTTCTTCTTTTGCTTCAACAATTTTTCCACCAAATTCATATTTATCATTGTATTGTTTTCCACTAAAGTCTTGTATATCTTCATTTTTTCTATCATTAAAATAGAATGTAGTAAATGGTCTTGTTTTTACTTTTTCTAATTCGTTTAAATATTTTGTGTAATCGTAATTTTCTGGGTCTTTCATATAGTCATCTATAGCTGTTCTATATGCATTTACAACACTTGCTACATAATATTCTGTTTTTAATCTACCTTCTATTTTTAAACTGTCTACTCCCATATCAATTATTTCTGGTATTTCTTTTATTAAGCATAAATCTTTTGATGAAAAAATACTCGTTCCATTTTCATCTGATTCAAGTGGCATTAATTGACCTGGATTGTTTTTTTCTTCTGCATAAAGGTTATATGACCATCTACAGCTTTGTGCACAATCACCTAAATTTGCACTTCTTCCACATAAAAAATCACTTAAGAAGCATCTTCCTGAATATGCAAAACATATTGCTCCATGTCCAAACATTTCTACTTCTAAGTCTTTTGGTTTATTTTCCATTATGTATCTTATTTGTTCTTTGTTTGCTTCTCTTGCCATTATAACTCTTTTAGCACCATTTTTATACCAAAAGTTAGCTGCATGTAAACTTACAACATTTGCTTGTGTGCTTACATGTATTGGTACATCTGGAGCATATTTTTTTAATACTTCCATAACTCCACCATCTGCTGCTATTATAGCATCTGGTTTTACTTCATTTAATATTTTTGCCATTTCTATTATTTCTTCATATTTTTCATCCCATGCAAAAATGTTTAGTGTTACATGTACTCTTTTTCCTATGCTATGTGCATATTTTATTGTTTTTACTAAGTCATCATTTCCCATATCTGCTCTTGTTCTTAATGATAATGATGATGTTCCACAATATACAGCATCTGCTCCATATAAAAATGCTATTTTTGCTTTTTCAAATGAACCTGCTGGTGCTAATAATTCTATTTTTTTCATTTTTTTACCTCTTTTCTCATTTTTCACTATATTTATAGTATAACATGTAACACTGTATTTTTCAATGTTTATTTGACTATTTTTCCAACATATAGTATAATATTATGTATACGTGAATATATATTTTATATTTTGAAAGGAGATCACTATGTCTACAAATGTAGTAAGTAACATTATTCCGTATTTATATAAAGCATCAAGCATTCCAAATGCTATTAATATGTTTTTAATGAATACAGATACGGAACAAGAACAATTTATTGATTTTAGTAACAAATTAACTTATTTTCAATCTCTATTAATTGACGAACAGCAGGTTACCCACCCAAAGGATTTAGATGACTTGTATGAAGGAATTTATACAAATTTTCCAACATTAAAATTCGACTTTATTAGCCGGAGAAAGTCATTTTTAAAATTCTGTTCAAAATGTTCTCTATTTTGTGAAACTGGAAAACCAATCGAAAAAGTCAGAGACATGAAGGGTTGTCGCATCATAATTTATGATGATAATCCAAAAACAGGCACTGATTCCTGTTATGCTTTGATGCAATATGTAATTAAGTTTTTTACTAGATTAAAAAAATATCAGCTCTGTGAAGCAGAACCTATGATGAAAACTGCAGGTTTTAATTCATCAGAATTTCCTGATATTTATATTCCGGAATCTTCAAAAGTTCCATATGAATATCAAAGATTTGTAAAAGACTATATCTTTCACCCAAAGATTAATTTTGGATACCAATCCTTGCATGTAATTCTTTTTGATCCAATCGGAAATCCAATTGAAATACAGATTAGAACTCATTTAATGGATTTACACGCTGAGTCAGGACCTGCTTCTCATAAGATTTATGACAAAGTAAGATATGGAGATGACAACTTTATGAATCTCTTTGATGCGGCATCAGTTCATATGCCTGGTTTCTTACTTGATAGTGACGGTAAAATTATTAAAGATACTGCTGGGCTCGTAAATTCTAGAACATTGTTTGAAAGATCGAGATTGTTTTAAAATCAACATTGTTAAAATTTCAAAAAGACACCGATTATTTCGGTGTCTTTTACTATTTTATTCTACTAATAGCCAATCCATCTCCAACTTCTAATATTTCAGTTTTAAGATTTGGATTTTCTGATACTTCTTTTATATATTCCCTTAAATTTCTTACAGCTGTGCGTTGCTTATGTTTATTATAATCACTCATAACATACCCTTTATATAATATATTATCTGCAAATATTATTCCATTTTCATTTATCATCCTTAAAGCTTCTTTCAAGAAAAATGGGTATTTTCCTTTCGCAGCATCTATAAATACCATATCATATTTTTCGTTTAATGTTGGTAATATTTCTACTGCATCTCCCTCATACAATTTTATTTTTTCTTCTACTCCTACATTTTTGAAATTTATTTTGGCTTCTTTTATTCTTTCTTCATCTCTTTCAATTGTATCTATTTTTCCTCCATCTGCTAAGAATTCTGAAAAGCACATTGCTGAATATCCTACTGCTGCCCCTATTTCTAATATTCTTTTTGGTGGATTTTCTTTTAATTCTTTTTCTATTACTTCTAAAGTATCATCCATTATAATTGGTATATGTTCTTCTAATGCTTTTTGTTTTATTTTTTCTAATTCTTCTTTATTCATTTTGTTACCTCATCTTTTATATTTATAAAAAGGTTAAGCTAATGCCTAACCTTTTTGTTTTATTTGTTTCTATTAGCTCTTTCTCTTTCTTTAGAATCTAATATTTTCTTTCTTAATCTTATTGATTTTGGTGTTATTTCTACTAATTCATCATCTTGAATGAATTCGATTGCTTTTTCAAGTGACATTTGAATTGGTGGAACTAATCTTAATGCTTCATCTGAACCTGATGCTCTAGTATTTGTTAAATGTTTTTCTTTACATACATTTATTGCTAAATCTTCTCCTCTAGAGTTTAGACCAACAATCATGCCTTCATAAACATCTACACCTGGTCCTATGAATAAATCACCTTTATCTTGAGCATTGTATAATCCATATGTTACAGATTTACCTGGTTCAAAGGCTACTATTGTTCCTCTAACACGTGCTTGGATGTCTCCCTTGTATGGTTCATAGCTATCGAATATATGGTTCATTGTTCCTTCACCTTTTGTGTCTGTAAGGAATTCTGTTCTATAACCAATTATTCCTCTTGCTGGAATTCTAAATTCTATTTTTGTATGTCCAGCTTCTGCTGGTTCCATATTAATCATTTCAGCTTTTCTTCTACCTAATTTTTCAATAACATTTCCGACACAGTCATCTGGTACGTTTACAACTAATAATTCTATTGGTTCACATTTAACTCCATTAATTTCTTTGAAGATAACTTTTGGTCTTGAAACTAATAGTTCAAATCCTTCTCTTCTCATTGTTTCAATTAATACTGATAAATGTAATTCACCTCTACCTGATACTTCAAATGAGTCTGGTGTTTCTCCATCTTTTACTCTTAATGATACGTTTCTTTCTAGTTCTTTATATAATCTATCTCTTATATGTCTTGATGTTACAAATTGTCCTTCTTTTCCAGCAAATGGTCCATTGTTTACACTGAATGTCATTGTTACTGTTGGTTCATCTATGTCAACAAATGGTATTTTTTCTGGATGGTCAAAATCACATACTGTATCTCCTATATTTATATCTGGTAAACCTGCAAATTCTATGATATCTCCAGCTCCAACTTCATCAACTTCTACTTTTTTAAGTCCAACGTGTGTATATAATTTGGCAATTCTTCCTTGTGTAATTTTGTCTTCTTTTCCACATATACTAACTGGCATTCCAACTTTCATTGTTCCTCTTTCAAGTCTTCCTATACCAATTCTTCCAACATAATCATCATAATCTATGTTAGATACTAACATTTGTGCTGGTCCTTCTAATTCACATTTTGGTGGTTCTATTGTGTTGATTATTGTTTCGAATAAACAAGATAAATCTGTTGTTTCATCTGCTAAGTCCATTTTTGCTATTCCATTTTTTGCTGATGCATATACAACTGGGAAGTCTAATTGCTCATCTGTTGCATTTAATTCAATAAACAATTCGATAACTTGGTCTACAACTTTTTCTGGTTGCGCTCCTGGTCTATCTATTTTGTTTATTACTACTATTGGTTTTAGTCCTAATGCTAATGATTTTTTTAGAACTTCTCTTGTTTGTGGCATTGCTCCTTCGAATGCATCAACTAATAATAAAACACCATCGACTGTTTTTAAAACTCTTTCTACTTCTCCTCCAAAGTCAGCATGTCCTGGTGTGTCTACTATGTTTATTTTGATGTCTCCGTGCATTACTGATGTGTTTTTAGAAAGTATTGTTATTCCTCTTTCTTTTTCTTGGTCATTTGAGTCCATTACTCTTTCTTGTACTTGTTCGTTTTCTCTGAATACATGGCTTTGTTTTAATAATGCATCTACTAGTGTTGTCTTTCCATGGTCAACGTGTGCTATTATTGCTATGTTTCTTATTTTTTGGTTGTTCATTTTTATTACCCCTTTAAAATTTATTTTTTACTTTTTTATTTTTTGTTCTAACTTTAAAATTATACTACCAAATCAATAAATTGTCAATTAGTATGAAGAAAAAAATTATGTGAACATTCAATATTTTTTTCAAACATCTAGCATTAGTTTATTTTTTATGATATACTTCATTATATAGGAGTTGATGACATGGAAAACAAATATAATTTAACTTTAGAACAAAACATATTTTTAGCAAAAAGAAATTTAGTAGATAATATATATTCAAATGCAAGAATGGAAGGTTTAAATGTAACATTCCCACAAACCAAAACAATTTTGGATGGCATAAATGTTCCTGAGTTAAAAATAGATGAAATTCAATGTATTTTAAACCTAAGAGATGCCTGGAAATTTGTAATAAATAATATAAATGAAACATTTGATATAAATTTTATTTGCAAAGTTAATGAACTTGTTGCAAGAAATGAAAGTATATCTTGGGGAACATTACGAAATGGAAAAGTAGAAATAACTGGTACTGATTACATTCCTGATATTCCTTATAAAGAAAAAGTTGAACAAGATATATTCAATATTCTAGAAATAGAAAATCCAACAGAAAAAGCTATTGAATATATGTTGTACGGAATGCGAAGTCAACTATTCTGGGATGGAAATAAAAGAACTAGTACTATTTGTGCAAATAAAATTATGATTGAAAATGGATGTGGCATTATAAAGGTTCCTGATAATAAATTAGAAAGTTTTACGACTCTTTTATCAGAGTTTTATAGCACTAATAATAAAGAAAAAATCAAGCAATTTATTTTTGATAATTGTATTGATGGGATTAATTTTAATATAAAATAAAAAACACTTTAATCTGTGTTTTTTATTTTATATATATCTATTTATTTAATAATTTATACCATATACTCTATATAATGCTCTATTTTTGCCATTTACTATTTTAAAACTATTTTTTGATAAAGAATTTATATCAATATAATAATCAGAATAACCATATAATCCCAAAAGATAATTCACACTTTTATCACCTTTTTCCATTAAATATTTCCAACTACTTATAGTTATTTCATTTTCAAACATCCCTGACACAGAGCCGTACATTTCCATATAAAAATTTTAAACTATTAAATTCATCTATATTATGATTATCTAAAAAAATAATTTCTCCTGAAGTAGCTTTTCCATCAAATAATATTGTTTCATTATAAGATAAAATCTGATTATTTTCTCTAGTTGTTTCTCTAATTATTTTATTATCATAATTAGTTAATATATCATTTTCTTCATCTATTGAATTTAAAGTTATTTGCTTTGCTTCTTTTGCATTTTCAAACAACTCTGTTTGTATTAATGCTGTTATTCCTACTCCTGCTAATATTAGTAAGATAATTATGGTTACTACTAAAGATACTAAGGTTATGCCTAAATTATTTTTCATTTGTTTTCCTCCTATTTTATATTAAGCTAGAAACTTAACTAAAAAAGGACAAAAAAATAACACATCAATATTGA
>ERZ773235.1276-NODE-1276-length-26700-cov-10.792531_pt1 | contig 26700 bp, 29 predicted proteins | sample MGYA00580522_ERZ773235 | MGnify/ENA primary metagenome ERZ773235 (study PRJEB29015, sample SAMEA2737797) | human gut metagenome | biome: human gut; feature: human-associated habitat; material: faeces | place: China | collected 2012 ...
TTTTTAACTCTACAAGGCTATGTATCAAAAGTTTTCTTTCGTGGCTATCCAAATACAGATGATTAAATTTCTCTCTCATAAGCACACCTCCACTTCTTTAGCTTCATTATATTGGAAAGTAGGGGAAAGGACAAATCTGCAAAAAGGGACAAAAAATAAGCGTACCACTATTTCTAATGATACGCCTATCCTCATTAAATCACTTCAAAATGCTTCAACGCATCCTTTATCGCTTCCACTTTCTCTGCTGTCGGATGCTTCCTCGGCTGTTTCAATTCTTCTACCGCATTAGGAGCATCATACATTGGCAAGCCTAAATCTCTCTTTACCTCTGCGATATATGCGGTATGTACCTTGAAGCCGTATTTAGCTTCTATGTACTCCTTTATCATTTTGTAGGTCACTCGTTCTTTGGGCTTATATTCTTCGGCTCTTTTAGCGATATTATCAAGCGGAACTTTTCCCTCACCCTCTCCAAACTCAACTTTTACGTTGATATGTCCGTCTGGCTTTTTGTGGGAAAGCAGTACTACCGTCTCCACATTGGCCGTGCGTGGAAACAGATCCACGGCGGCGGCGCGGACGGCGGTATAGCCGTGCTCCGCAAAGCGCTTCACATCCCGGCCCAGAGTAGCGGGATCGCAGGAAACGTAGACGATACGTTGGGGGGCCATGGCGGCAGCCGCATCCACCACTTCGGGTGCAAGGCCCTTCCGGGGTGGATCCACGCAGATCACATCCGGCCGCAGACCCCGGCCAGCCAGCTCCGCCGCCGTTTCTCTTGCATCGCCGCAGAAAAATTCCACGTTTTCCACGCCGTTGGCCCTGGCGTTCTGCCGGGCATCGTCAATGGCCTCAGGCACGATCTCCGCGCCAACGGCCTGTCTGCAATGCCGCGCCATGCACAGCGTGATGGTGCCCGCGCCGCAATAAAGGTCCAGCACGGTTTCCTCCCCCGTCAGGGCGGCAAATTCCACCGCTTTTTGATACAGCACCTCCGCCTGCGCCCGGTTTACCTGATAAAAGGACGGCACGCTGAGGCGGAACGTCAAACCGCCAAGTGTGTCCCGCAGCGCATCCGAGCCCCAAAGGGTGCGGTAACCATCGCCGAGAATGGCGTTGCCCTTTTTGCGATTTACGCCCCACACGATCCCCACCGCATGGGGGACAGCCTGACGCAGCAGCTCCACCAGCTCCTGCTCATGGGGTGCCCGGTCGCCGCAGCCCAGCAGACAGATGAGGCTCTCCCCCGTCCCGCTGGTACGGACGTACAGATGCCGCAGTAGGCCGTGGCCCGTTTTCTCATCATAGCAGGGCACCCGGAAGCGACGGATATACTGCCGCACCGCCTGTGCCGCCGCATCGGCCTCCGGCCGCTGGATCAGGCACCGTTCCACCGGCACCACCTCATGGGTGCGGGCGCGGTAAAGACCCACCGCGCCGTTGAATGCAATGGGATATTGGCTCTTGTTGCGGTAATGCTCCGTATCCGCCGCACCCAAAATCTCCTCCACCTGCACGGTGCTGCCGCCCAGCCGTGTCAGTGCGTCCTGCACCCGCTGCCGTTTGGCGGCCAGTTCTTCGGCATAATCCATGTGGCGGAAATCGCAGCCGCCGCATTTGCCGTAATAGGGGCAGTCCGGCTCCTGCCGGTGTCCGGAGGGCGTGTAGATGGCGGTCACCTTGCCGAAAGCGGCATGCTTGAGCACCTTCATAATGAGGATATCACATTCCTCGCCCCGGACGGCACGGTGAACAAACACCACCTGCCCATTGACCCGGGCAATGCCCAGTCCCTCGGAGGAATACCCCTCAATAACCGCCCGGACAGTCTGATTTTTTTGCAGTGTTTCCATGAAACCTCTTTCTCAAAAACAGGGGAAGCCGACGGCTTCCCCTGTTTTTACTTTGTGTTAAAACTCGAATTTCTCCGTGACCTTGCGGATAGCCTCTGCCATAGCGCCAAGAGTCTTGTTGTCCCGTCCCTTGCTGCGCCGCACCAACGCCTGCAAAGCGTCCAGCGCCTGCAAAAGCTTCTGGTAAACCACACCGGCGCGGCTGCCCTGTCCATCGAAAGACGCCTTCTTGCGCTCCGGCAGGAAACCGGCAGCCAGCTGCTTGCAGGTGATGAGATCATATTCCTCGGTATACTGGGGGGCATGGGCGTTAAATCCCATGGCGCTGACGGTCTCTGCAAACAGAGGCGCCACCTCCCGGTCGCCATGAACGATAAACACATGCTGGGGTTTGGGCGCCTTGAAATGGGAGATCCAGTTCAGCAGGTGGTCACGGTCAGCGTGGGAGCTGAGTCCCTGAAAATTCACAATTTTGGCGCGGACGGCCACATCCTCGCCGAACAGTTTGACACTGGCGACGCCGTCCAGCAGCGTGCGGCCCAGCGTGCCGGGAGATTGGAAACCCACAAACACCACGGCGCTGTCCGCCCGCCAGAGGTTATATTTCAGGTGGTGGCGGATACGACCCGCATCACACATACCACTGGCGGAAATAATGACCTTGGGGGTCTTGTCCATGTTCAGAAGCTTGGATTCTTCCACCGACTCGGTCAGGTGCAGTCCGGGGAAATTGAACATATGGGTGCCGTCCTGCACTAGCTCCAGCGCCTGCTCATCCAGATAGCCGTGCAGATCCCCACAGAAGATGCGGGTGGCGGACTTGGCCAGCGGAGAGTCCACATACACAGGGAAATCGGGCACAGTGGTAACCAGATGCCGATCCTTGATCTCACGGATAAAGTACAGAAGCTCCTGCGTGCGGCCCACGGCAAAGGAGGGAATCACCACGTTGCCGCCCCGGCCAAGCGTCTCATTGATGATGGCGGCCAGATCGTCGGTATAACTCCAAACCTCGGTATGGTTGCGGTTGCCGTAGGTGCTCTCCATGACCACATAATCTGCCCCATCGAAAAACTGAGGATCGCGGATAATAGGCTGATCCACGTTGCCGATATCGCCGGAGAACACAATGGTGCGTTTTTCGCCGCCCTCGGTCAACTCCAGCAGAATGGAAGCACTGCCCAACAGGTGACCGGCGTCAATAAAGGTGGCCTTTACCCCCTCGCACACATCGACCGGCTGGTTATACTCGCAGGTCTGCAGGAATTCGGGAACGCGCATGGTGTCGGCCACCGTGTACAGCGGCTCCACATCGGGACGGCCGGCACGCTGGTTCTTGCGGTTTTGATATTCGGCATCGCTCTCCTGAATGTGGGCGGAATCGGCCAGCATGATATTCAGCAGATCCGCCGTCAGGCGAGTGGTAATGATCCTGCCCTGAAAGCCATTTTTGATCAGCATGGGAATGCGGCCGGAGTGGTCGATATGGGCATGGGTGACCAGCACCACATCGATGCTGCCGGGATGGAAGGGCAGCGTGGCGTTATCCACCTCGTCACGTCCCTGCTGCAGACCGCAGTCGACAAGAATGTGCTTCCCGTTTACTTCAAGGCAATGGCAGCTGCCGGTAACACACTGGTCAGCGCCGAAAAAGCTAAGCTTCATGGCGTACATCCTTTCCAAAAAGTTCACAATTATCATTTCTGTTTTCTGCTATGATAGATGTTGTTTTATTGTACCACGCTTTTCAGCCGGAGGCAAGTCGGAACTTGTCCAGTCGGACAGGCGGTTCGTCAAATTCCCTTTACATGTGTGCAACAAGTGTGGTATAATGGTATTTGTGTTATTATGTATACGCGAATTCTTTTAACGGAAAGGATCAAAATATATGGGACTGATCACCAAAATTTTCGGAACCTATTCCGAACGCGAGCTGAAATCCATCTGGCCGATCGTTCATCAGATCGAGGGCATGGAGGAAGAATACAAGGCGCTGAGCGATGCCCAGCTGCAGGCCAAGACCCCGGAATTCAAGGAGCGTCTGGCACAGGGCGAGACGCTGGACGACATTCTGCCGGAGGCATTTGCCACCGTCCGCGAGGCGGCGGACCGTGTGCTGGGTATGCGGCCCTATCCTGTGCAGCTGGTGGGCGGCATCGTACTGCATCAGGGCCGTATCGCCGAAATGAAAACCGGTGAGGGCAAGACGCTGGTGGCCACGCTGCCCGCCTATCTCAACGCGCTGACCGGCAATGGCGTACACATCGTCACCGTCAACGATTATCTGGCCAAGCGTGACAGTGAATGGATGGGCAAGGTACACCGTTTTCTGGGGTTGAGCGTGGGTCTTATTGTCCATGACCTGACCAAGGAAGAACGGCAAAAGGCCTATGCCGCCGACATCACCTACGGCACCAACAACGAGATGGGTTTTGACTATCTGCGTGACAATATGGCCATCTATTCCAGCGAGCTGGTGCAGCGAGGCCACAACTTTGCCATCGTGGATGAGGTGGACTCCATCCTGATCGATGAGGCCCGCACCCCCCTGATCATCTCCGGTCAGGGCGACAAGTCCACCCAGCTTTACGACATGGCCGACGCCTTTGCCCGGAAGCTGAAGCGCTTTGTCATCGCCGAGACCGACAGTAAGGAGGAAGAGGATCCCAACATCGATGCCGACTACATCGTGGATGAAAAGGCCAAGAGCGTTACGCTGACGGCGCGCGGCATTGCCAAGGCGGAGGAATTCTTCCATCTGGATAACCTGAGCGATCCTGAAAACAGCACCATCTCCCACCATATCAATCAGGCCATCCGGGCCTATGGTATCATGAAGCGGGATGTGGATTATGTGGTAAAAGACGGCGAGATCGTCATCGTGGATGAATTCACCGGCCGTCTGATGTTCGGCCGCCGCTACAGCGAGGGTCTGCATCAGGCCATCGAGGCCAAGGAAAAGGTGCAGGTACAGCGCGAGAGCAAAACGCTGGCCACCATCACGTTCCAGAACTACTTCCGCATGTACAGCAAGCTCTCCGGTATGACCGGTACGGCGCTGACGGAGGAGGAGGAATTCGCCACCATCTACAAGCTGGATATCATCGAGATCCCCACCAACCGTCCCATCGCCCGTATCGACTATGACGACAGCGTGTATAAGACGGAGGCAGGCAAGTACCGCGCCGTTATCCGTCAGGTAAAGGAGTGCCACGCCAAGGGCCAGCCGGTACTGGTGGGCACGGTGTCCATCGAAAAGAACGAGCTGCTGGGCCACATGCTGCAGCGGGAGGGCATTCCCTGCAATCTGCTGAACGCCAAGAACCACGAAAAGGAGGCCGAGATCGTAGCGCAGGCCGGTAAGTTCGGCGCCGTAACCGTGGCCACCAATATGGCGGGCCGCGGCACCGATATCATGCTGGGCGGCAACGCCGAATATCTGGCCAAGAACGACCTGCGCAAGGCCGGTATGAGCGACGAGCTGATCGCCGAAGCCACCGGTTATGCCGAAACCGACAACCAGGAGATTCTGGACGCCCGCAAGCTGTTTGCCGAGCGGCTCCAGAAGCATAAGAGTGAGATCGCCGGAGAGGCCGAGCGGGTCCGTCAGGCGGGCGGACTGTTCATCATCGGCACGGAGCGCCATGACTCCCGCCGTATCGACAACCAGCTGCGCGGCCGCGCCGGCCGTCAGGGCGACCCCGGCGAAACCCGGTTCTACATCTCTCTTGAAGACGATCTGATGCGCCTGTTCGGCGGAGACCGGATCACCAACATGATGGAGCGGCTCAATGTGGACGAGGATATGCCCATTGAAAACAAGCTCCTGACCAAGTCCATCCAACAGGCCCAGACCACCGTGGAGAGCCGCAACTTCCAGACCCGTAAGTCGGTGCTGGAGTATGACGACGTGATGAACAAGCAGCGCGAGATCATCTATGGTCAGCGCAAACAGGTGCTGGATGGCATGGACGTGAAGCAGACTATCATGAACATGATGTCCACCGCCATCACCAATCAGGTCAACGCCGCTTTTCTGGAAAAAACGCACCTCGACAGCGCCGAGTGCAAGGAGCTGCTGCGCGGCGTGGAAGGCGTCTACTTCCCCAAGTTTGCCGTGAAGATCACAGAGGAAGAGCTGCCCTCCCTGACGGCGGAGACGCTGTCTGAGCGGTTTATTGCAGCGGCTACCGACTTCTATGAGAAGAAGGAGCAGGAGTTCACTCCGCCCATCATGCGCGAGGTAGAGCGCGTTGTCCTGCTGCGTGTGGTGGATGAATACTGGATGGAGCACATCGATGCCATGGACGACCTGCGGCAGGGCATCCGCCTGCGGGCCTATGCTCAGACTGATCCTGTGATCGCCTATAAGAAGGAGAGCCTGGAGATGTTCGAGGAGATGATCGCGGCGATTCAGGAGGAGACGGTGCGGCGGCTGTACAGCGTGCGTTTGCAGCGCAACGAGCAGATCAAGCGTGAGCGCGTGGCCAAGGGTATGACCGAAAATGTGGGCGGCGACGGAACCGTGAAGAAGCAGCCCAAGAAGGTGATCAAGATCGGCCGCAATGACCCGTGCCCCTGCGGCAGCGGGTTAAAGTGGAAGAAGTGCGACTGCAAGGAGTATCACTCCTGATATGACCCAAACCGGGCGGCGGCAAATGCCGCCGCCCGATCTTAAACCGGCAATAAAGCTATCGCTTTTTGCCAATTAAAATTCGCTTCGTTCCGCGCTTATTCTACCGGGGTGCGGCAAAAACAAGGCGGATGCTGCGGCGGCATAGCCGTCGGAATCGGATGCTAAAAATATGCCGCCGGCATATTTTCTTAACGCACTGACGCGGCGAAAAACGAGCAAAATAATTCGCCGCCTGCAGGCAGCGAACTCTGCAAGGCTTTTTACGTCAAGGCGCAGAATGTGTCCAAGGAGGTACTATGTTCCACACCAACACCAAAAACGGCATCACCTATCTGACCGCCGACACTCTCTGCGGCGTATGCCACGGCTTTTCCACCCGTCCGGGCGGCGTTTCCCCCGCGCCGTGGGACAGTCTGAATCTGGGGGTGGGCCGGGGAGACGACATGGAAAACGTCCGCGAAAACTACCGCCGATTCTGCGCCGCCGTGGGAACGGATGCGCAGTGCGTGGTGCTGTCCAAGCAGATCCATGAGGATGGGGTGCGCCACGTCACGGAAGCGGATGCGGGAAAAGGACTGTGGCAGGAGCGGGACTATTCCTCGGTGGACGGTATGGTAACCGATGCGCCGCATCTGCCGCTGGTGGTATTCTCCGCCGACTGCAATGTGATCCTGCTGCATGACCCTGTCCGCGGCACCATTGGTGCATGCCATGCCGGTTGGCGCGGTACGGCGCTGGGTATAGCCGCCAAGACCGTGCGGGAAATGGTGCGGCTGTTTGGATGCGATACGGCCAACATCCACGCCGCCATCGGGCCGGCCATCGGCCAGTGCTGCTTTGAAACGGACGCGGATGTACCGGAGGCGCTACAGGCGGCATTGGGCGACGAGGTATCACCGTATATCACATGGGACGCTCAAAAATACCATGTTGACCTGAAAGCGATCAATGCCCTGTGGCTGCGCAAGTCCGGTGTAACGCAGATCGATATTTCCACCGCCTGCACCGCATGTGAACCGGAACTATACTGGAGCCACAGAAAGATGGGCAACGCACGGGGCAGTCAGGTGGCCATGATCTCGCTGGAGGACTAACGCAATGAACAAACGTATCACAGCGCTGCTGCTAGTGCTGTTGACGCTGGCCGGTCTGTGCGGCTGTGCCAGTTGGGATGAGACGGCCTATGACAGCGATCCGCTGGGCGAGCTGCAGCAGTACTATAAGCCGCAGGAGGAGACGGTGCCGGCCCTGACAGCCTTTGTCCTGCCCTATCGCAGCAGCGAAACGGCAGATCCCATCATATGCAGCGACGGGATCCAACTGACGCTGACCGCCCTGCTGTATGAGCCGCTGTACCGCCTGACGCCTGACTTTAAGACGGAGGCAGTGCTGGCACAGAGCGAAAGCTATGACCCGGTCAGTTTCAGCTACACCATTGAACTGCGCAGCGGCCTACACTTCAGCGATGGCAGCGCCGTAACGGCACAGGACGTAGCCGCAACCCTGCTGCGGGCACAGCAATCACCCCGCTATGCCGCGCGGTTGGCTGATGTGGCGGACATCCGCGCCATAGACAGCACCACTGTGCAGCTCCAGCTGACGCAGGACCGGCAAAATTTTACGGCGCTTCTGGATATTCCCGTGGTAAAGGCCGGCACAGAAAGCAACGCTTTTCCCACCGGCAGCGGCCCTTATGTCAAGTCGGCAGACAGTGACGCGCTGCTGCCCAACAACTATTACCGTAAGGGCACAAGAACATTACCCTTTCAGAAGATTGACCTGCTGGCATGCAAGAGCGAGGAAGTGGCAGCCTACGCCTTTTCCTCCCACGATGTACATCTTCTGGCCTGCGACCTGACCGGAACGGCCGGCGATGTGGCTTCCACCAGCGGCAGTTCAATTGATGCGGACACGACTATTCTGCAATTTCTTGGCTTCAATATGAACCGCAAGCTGTCTCAGGACAGTGCCATGCGTCTGGCAATCAGTATGGCTGTGGATCGCAATGCCATCGTCAGTGCCTATCTGATGGGGCACGGCACAGCAACACAGTTTCCGATCCACCCTGCCAGCGGCCTGTATCCCGCCTCGTTGGAACGCAGCGACACGGCGGATGACTGTGCTGCCGCCATGGCCGCGCTGAATATGGCCGATGGCGAGGATGTTTATGACCTGACGCTGCTGGTAAATCGTGAAAACAGCTTTAAGGTGGCAGCCGCCGAGGGGATCGCACAGCTGCTGAGCCAGTACGATCTGAATGTAACGGTAAACGCCCTGCCATGGGAGGAGTATCTGGCCGCGCTGGAGGATGGCCGTTTTGATCTGTATTACGGCGAGTGTAAGCTGACGGCAGACTGGGATGTTTCCTCGCTTCTTTCCACAGGCGGCAGCCTGAACTACGGAGGTTGGGCGGATCCTACGACTGATACGCAGCTGGCAGCCTGCCGCAGCGCGGATGACAGCCACCGTGCCGCCACACTGGAAACATTGTGCGGCCGTTTGCAGGCGCAAATGCCCATCGTACCCATCTGCTTCAAGCGCACCTCGGTGCTGCTGCCCTACAATGCGGTGGAAGGTGTTGTCCCCACCGCCGCCGATCCGTTCTTTGGATTAGAAAACTGGACGGTGCATTGGGCGGATGAGAAAACGCCGGAATCGTAAAATCAAAACCTCCGGCTAAGCCGGAGGTTTTGATTTTGTAGCCAAGAGAGGCGGCACAGTGAAGAATCACTGTGCCGCTTATTTTTTTATAACGAAAAGGGGGTCAATCTGTACGGTGGGCAAGTCCCCGCAGCTCATGCAGGTTTTTAAAGCCGCGTTGATCCATGAATTCGTTCAGCCCGCGGATGATCTTCGGCATGGCCATAGGGTCCACAAAGTTCATGCAGCCCACCTCGAGCGCGGTGGCGCCCGCCATGATATATTCCACGGCATCCTGCCATGTGGCAATCCCGCCGCTGGCGATTATGGGAATATGCAGCACAGGCGCTGCCTGATAAACCAGAAGCATATTCAGCGGCTTGATAGCCGGGCCGGAAATGCCGCCGGAAATATTCCCCAGCACAGGTCTGCCCCGGTCGATATCTATCTTCATGGCGCGAAATGTGTTGGAAATCGTAACGGCATCCGCGCCGCTGTCCTCCGAAGCCAGCGCTGTAGCGCGTATATCGGCGATATTGGGGCTGAGCTTGATATAAAGCGGCAATTTGGTGCAGCGTCGGGCGCCGGACACCAGCTCGGTGACGGAGTGGGGATCGGCTGAAAAAGGAAGGCCGCTGCCCACGTTGGGACAGGAGAGATTTAATTCAACGGCACTGATGCGGGGATCATTATCAAGGATTTCCAGCGACTCGAAATAATGGCGCGGCTCGTTGCCGGAAAGGCTCAGCACTACATTGGTGCCTATATCCCCAAATCGGGGCAGCTGCTCCGCCACAAAGCGCTCTATTCCCACGGAGGGAATGCCCACGGCATTGATCATACCGCCCAGCACCTCGGTAATGCGCGGGCCGCAGTTGCCCTCGCGCGGCAGGCGGTGGACGCTCTTGATCATCACCGCGCCCAACTCACGCACGGGAAATACATTGGCATTGCAGTCAAAATAATCATATGTGCCGGACCCCGGCATCACCGGGTTCTTCATCTTCATCCCGCCAAGATCTACGTTCAGATTCGCCATGGCTTATACAATCCTTTCTGTCGGAAATACCGGGCCGCAATGGCAAACCGTTTCATATTGCCTGCGTCCCTGCCTGTCATGGGTTTCGCAGACGCATCCTTTACAGGCGCCGACACCGCAGGCCATATGCTCCTCCAGCGACACATAGGTGGGAAAGCCATACTGGCGTCCCAGCGCATGCATCTCCCGCATCAGCCGCTGTGAGCCGCAGGAATAGGCGGCGGCAAAAATATGGTCTTTCAAATCCTGCGCAAAAAGATCTGTCACACGATGCCTGTCATCTGCACTGGAGCGGACGATGGCGCCCATCGCCGTCAGCTCCTGACTGTCGAAAAGCATCTGTGTACTTTGCGCACTGAGATAGGCATATATCTGATGGCCCCGCGCCAGCCCCCAGCCGGCCAGAAGGCGCAGCGGCGCAATGCCGATACCGCGTCCGATCAGGGCAAGCGCTCCTTGAGCATCAGGCAGTGGGAAGCCGTGTCCCAGAGGGCCAAGCGCCTGTATGCCGTCACCAGCGCGGAGGGCTGCCATACGTTCTGTTCCCTCCCCTGTCACCTTATAGAGAAAAGTGAGTGTACCGGCAGCGGGGTCTGCATAATTGATGCTGATAGGGCGCGGAAGAAAGGGCACATGGCCCTCCCACGCCCGGAGCATCATGAATTGGCCCGGCTGCGCCGCAGCAGCCATCTCGGCGGCGCGGACTTCCATGCGCATGTAGCCGGGAATTACCTGTTCGTTTCGAACAACTGTTGCTCTTTGATACATTGTGTTCTCCTTTTCGACGGCGTACAGCGGATACGCCCGCTGCGCGTGAGAAAAAGAAAAGCGGACATGGTAACATATCCGCCTTTCACTTTTTCAGCCGTTATTTTTTTCACCCAGATACGCCTTGCGCACGTCGTCATTGTTCAAAAGATTCCGGCCGGTATCCTCCATCACAATACGGCCGTTTTTCAGCACATAACCACGGTCGGCAATGCTCAGGGCCATCTTGGCGTTTTGCTCCACCAGCAGCACGGTGGTACCGCTGTCGCGTACGCTTTTTATAATATCGAAAATGCCCTTGATGACCAACGGCGCCAAGCCGGTCGAGGGTTCATCCAGCATGATCAGATCCGGCTTTGCCATCAGCGCGCGCGCCACGGCCAGCATCTGCTGCTCGCCGCCGGACAGCGTTTTGCCCAGCTGCTTTCTCCGCTCCTCAAGGCGCGGAAACAGCTCAAACACCTCCTGCATACTCTTCTGGATCCCGGGCTTATCCTTGTGACGCAGATATGCCCCCATCTCCAGATTCTCCGTAACCGTCATATCCGGAAAGATCCGCCGGCCCTCCGGCACCAAGGAAAGGCCCTTGGACACAACCTGCTCGGCACCGAGCGCCGTAATCTGGGCGCCGTTATAGATGATGGTGCTGCCTTTCTGCTTGGGAATCATGCCGGAAATTGCCTTGAGCGTCGTGCTCTTGCCAGCGCCATTGGCGCCAATAATCGTAACGATCTCGTTTTTCTCCACATGGATATTTATGCCATGCAGAACCTCAATACTGCCGTAGCTGACATGCACATTCCGCAGTTCAAGCATCTTCCTCATCCTCCTTGCCCAGATATGCCTCGATCACCTGCTGGTCGGCGCTGATCTCTTCCGGCGTTCCAAAGGCGATACATTCTCCGAAGTTGAGCACCATGATTTTATGGGAGATGTTCATGACAACGTCCATCTTATGCTCGATCAGCACCACCGTGATGCCCATGTCCCGCATCCGCAGCACACGCTGGGACAGCTGATCCAGCTCCTGCGTGTTCAGGCCGGAGGCCGGCTCATCCAACAGCAGCAGCTCGGGCCTTGTGGCCATGGCACGGGCAATCTCCAGATTCTTTTGCATACCGTAGGAAAGGCTGCCCGCTTTTTCATTGGCTACATTTGCCAAGCCCATAAAATCCAGAATTTTCATGATTTCTTCGCGGGACTGCTTCTCCTGCTTGCGCTTAGCCGGCAGAGAGAGCATCGCGGTAATGGGATCGTAGGTCATGCGGCAGTGCTGACCCACCAGCGCGTTATCCATCACGGACATATCCTTGAAAAGGTTGATGTTCTGGAACGTGCGCGCCAAGCCGATGCGGGTACGCTGGTAGGGCTTGAGGGAGGTGATATCCTGCCCTTTGAAATATACCTTGCCGGAGGTGGGCTGGTAGAAGCCGGCAATCAGGTTGAAAAGGGTGGTCTTTCCGGCACCGTTCGGCCCGATCAGTGCCGTGATCTCCCCTTCTTCCGCTTTGAAATTCACATTATCGACAGCTTTCAGGCCGCCGAACTGGATACCGATATCCCGGGTTTCCAAAATACAGCTCATACCTGCGCCTCCTCATCCGCCGTCTCTGCTTTCCTTTTTTTACCAAGCCTGATGGTTCCGGACAGCACGCCGTCCACCCAGTCCACCAGTCCGCCCAGACCCTTTGGCGCAAAGATGATGATCGCCACCACCGCCGCGCCGTACAGCACCAGCCGGAACTCGCCGATAAAGCGCATTGCTTCGGGCAGGATCGTCAGGGCAATGCCGCCGAGAATGGCGCCCGGAATAGAGCCGATACCGCCCACCACCATCATGGCAAGCAGCGAGGCCGACTCCACGCTGGCAAAGGTTTCGGGGCTGATGTAACGCATTTCATGGGCGTAAAATGCGCCGGCGATTCCTGCGAAGAAGGCAGAAACCATGAAGGCTACCATCTTGTAGGTCACAACATTGACGCCCATCGCCTCGGCGGCAATGTCATTGGCGCGGATGGCCAGCATGGCGCGGCCGGAACGGGAATGAAGCAGATTGTAGGTCAGCACAACGATCAGTACCAAGCCGATCAGCATCAGGTAATAGAAACGGTTATAGCTTTTAAAGGAAATGCTGAAGATTTCAATGGCGGGGATCTTGGTAATGCCCTTGGTGCCGCCGGTGAGCCACTCCATATTCTTAATGCACTGGTAAATGATCTCGCCAAAGGCCATGGTCGCAACAGAGAAATACATGCCCTTTAAGCGCAGCGTCGGCAGGCCCAGCAGCAGGCTGAACAGCGCGGAAATCACACCGGCGCCGATAAAGCCCAGCAGAATGGGCATTCCCAGTTTTGTTGTCAGGATCGCGGCGGTATAGGCGCCGATCCCGAAGAAAGCAATATGTCCCACGGACATCAGCCCGGTAAAACCGGACAGAACATTCAGGCTAATGGTCAGTATGGCAAACATCATGGAGATATTCGCCATATGCAGAATATAATTGTTGACGCCGGTAAAAGGCAGGAGAACTGCCAGCGCCAAAATGACCCAGATTCTGGTGCGCTTATAGATTTTCTGCGCAGGATTCAGATTATTTTTCATTTCCACAATCGTTCACCTCTCAGACCTTTCGAATATCCTTCTTGCCCATGATACCGGAGGGCTTTACGACCAGGGTCAGGAAGAGGATCAGGAACGCAATCGCCGTCTGCCACGTGGAGGAGCCGTAGGTAGCAGCCAGGGACTCCAGAATTCCCAGTGTGATGCCGCCCACCATGGAGCCGGCATTGGAGGCAATTCCGCCAAACAGTGCCGCAGCAAAGCCCTTATTGCCAAATGTGAGTCCCAGAGAGGCAATCACAAAATATTTGGGGGACAGAAGAATCCCGGCAAAACCGCCAATGGCAGAGGACAGCACAAAGGTCAGGGACATGCACTGGCGGACATTGACGCCCATCAGGCGGGCAGCTTCACGATCCTGCGCCGTGGCGCGCATCGCTTTGCCAATGCGGGTCTTTTTCAGGAAAAGCATCAGCAGCACCACCAGCAGAATACCGATGACCGTATTCCAGATGTCCTGCGGCACAACCATCAGCCCGCCGATATTGATGGCCTTATTGCCAAAGATGCTGGGGAAAGAAAACGCATCCGCGCCGAAGATGATCTGGATCAGGTTGCGTAGAAAAATACCAACGCCGATCGTGGCAATCAGGCGCCGCTGGTTTTCTGCGTTGATCAGCGGGCGGAATGCACACAGCTCGATAAGATAACCGATTACGATGCACATCAGCACCGCAGCGGGAATCGCCAGCCACATGGGAAGGCCAATATATGTATACGCGATCAGCGCCGTGAACGCGCCGACCATGACCATATCGCCCTGCGCAAAATTGAGCACACCCCATGTGTTATAAATCAGAACGTATCCGATGGCGATCAAGCCGTAAATACTGCCCAGCGCCAGACCCTGAACCAGCTGTTGCAGAAAGAATGTCATGATACCTCTCCTCCTAATCGCCAATTCATAGAACTGCTTCTATGGCTGACGAGATATTTCGTATTTAAGCAGGAGCGGGGCCGCAGACCCCGCTCCTATTGACTGGCTGTGTGAAATCACTTTGCCAGCTGGTAGCCGCCGCCCTCGGTCAGCTCCACCATCAGGATCTCCTGGCGGACAGCATCGCCGTTTTCATCCACGGTGATATTGCCGGTGGCAAGATCCATATTCTTAATTTGCTTCATACCCTCCATGATACCGTCGCTCGTCAGCTCACCATAGGTCTTCAGGCTGTAACGGAGGCCTTCTGCCAAAACATACATGGTATCGTAGGACATGGCATTATTGGAGTCGGCCATATCGTGGTACTCTGCCTCGAAATTCTCAATGAATGCGGCGGAAAAATCGTTAACCGCATCGGCACCGGCCAAGAAAGTCTGGCTGTTGATCACACCGACCACATTTTCGCCGCCCAACTCATACAGCTTTGCATTGGTCAAACCGCCGCCGCCCAGCAGGGGCAGATCACCCATTCCCAGCTCGGCAGCCTGATTGGCAATGGTAGCGCCCGGTGCATACATGCACCACATAATCAGGCAGTCGCAGCCGGCAGCCTTAACATTTTGCAGCTGGGGCGTCACATCGGCGGCCGTGGCCTCAAACGCTTCGTCCGCAGCCAGCTTCATGCCCTTGTCCTTCATGATCTGCAAAATCACATCGCGGGCGCCTCCGCCATAGTCGTCATTCTGATACATCAGGCCGATCTTCTCATAGCCTGCATCGATGGCGTAGTTCACCACCGCACCGGCCTGCAGCAGGTCACTGGCCTGAACACGAACCACATACTGATATCCGCTGGTGGTAATCGCGGCACCGGAGGAAATCGCCGTCAGGTGGGGAATCTGCTCGTTCTGCGTTACCTCCAGGGCGCCCAGCGTAACGGAGCTGTTGACCGAGCCGATCACCGCCACAACCTCATTGTTGTTGATCAGCTTATTGACCACAGAGACCGCCGTTGTCGCATCATTCTCATCGTCTTCGCTGATGACCTCAATCGGACGTCCTTCAATGCCGCCGGCAGCATTGATCTCCTTCACGGCCATCATGACGCCCTCCTGCTGGGACAGGCCCACCGCCGCATTTGTGCCGGACATGGGGCCAAACAGGCCGATTTTGATCGGATCGCCGGAAGCGCCTTCGCCGCCGTTGCTGTCACCGCCGTTGCTTCCGCCGCCACCGCAGCCGATCAGCGTGAGCATCATAAGCAGAACCAAGAGAATCGCAAGAATCTTTTTCATGTGGTACCTCCTATTATTGTTCTATTTTCAAACACGATTGTGGTGCTTGACGAAATCACGCCGTCCGCTCCAAAAAGAGAGCTTCCGGCACAGCTTCCTCTCACGCGGCAGAGGATGGGAACAGCTTTCTGATTTTCCAGATTGTATACAATATACATTTAGAAATAAAACGGATAGCCTGATCCGTTTTATTTAGTTACTGCCTATTTTTCTTCATCCGGGCATTGCATCCGTCGATATGGGCGCTCAGCGCTTCTATATATGCCTTTTGATCTTTGCGGTTCAGCGCATCCCAAATGGCCATATGCTCACGCAAAGCTTTCCGCCGCAGCTTCCAGCTGTCCAGTGAAGTAATCTGAGGCTGCAGCTCCGCCTGCCCGGCCTCACGCTTCACGGTAAAGGTGATGGGCGCATAATTCTCCAAAAACTCTAAAAGTTTGATGTGAAACGGCATTTTACTGGCACACAGTAAAATATGGTTAAACCTGTCATAGTACCGAAAGAATCCTTCGCTGTCCTTTTCATCTACGGCAAATGCACAGGCTGCGTTGCAGCCGGCCATAGCGGATAGCTCGGAATGCGTGATATTTTCTACTGTCTCCGTCACACAGCTCATTTGCAGCTGCGACCTGAGACGCACCACCTCTTCAACCTCAGACTGTGTTAAATACTCGCGTGCCGTGGCACCGCGTTTTGGCTGAAAATCGACAAGGCCATCCCGCTCCAGCAAGCGCAGCGCTTCCCGCACAGGTGTACGGCTAATCCCCAATTTCTCTGCATAGGCCGTTTCAATGATCCGCTCGTGGGGCTGGATCCGTCCGGACAAGATATCGGAGCGCAGACACTCATATGCGTAGGCGCAATCTGACTTGGGAGGGCTGCTCAAGGTAATATCAGTCATAGTCCCCTCATGCTGTTTCTGTATTCGCATCCTATCTTTGTTTCATCGGCAGGAATTGTATACAAAATACATTTGCTTTCTTTTAATATACTTAAAAAACTGCGCAATTGCAATTCTTTTTTTAGATATATCGCTCAATTTATCCGTTATTTACATGTACGGTTTGAACATTTTGTCTATATCGACAGTTTTTTCATTCGATATCCCTTCCAATTATGCCGAAAAGAGCGGCATAAACTGTATACAATATATACTTTCTGCCACATCCAATCCAGCCCATATATAATTGCTATTTCATTTCCCCTGTTGACACTGTTTATATATGATAGCAAGATGCGGCGGAAAGAGCAAGCAGGCAGCGGCAAATGCCGCTGCCTGACAGTATAAGATGCGGGAACTGCTTTCCGTGCAAAAGGGCGGGTGTCTATCGATAGGTGCGGATCACGGCGCTGACCTTTCCCAAAATGGTGGCATTGCGGCCGTCAATGGGACTATAGGTATCATTTTCCGGCATAAGCCACACCTGCCCGTCCTTGCGCTTCAGGCGCTTCACCGTAGCCTCATCCTCAATAAGCGCCACGATGATCTCGCCGTTATGGGCCTCCTGCTGCTGGTGCACCACCACCAGATCACCCGGGAGAATGCCTGCATTGAGCATGGATTCCCCCCGCACGCGCAGAGCAAAATACTCGCCGTCCCGCCCGCCGGTATCAAAGGTCAGATAATCCTCAATGCATTCCTGCGCCAGAATCGGCGTTCCGGCGGCCACCGTTCCCACAATCGGAACACGGCCGCTGGGCGGCTCTTCCACATGGGCACTCTGGGGCACCGCAGACACCGCTAAACGCTCCGGCGGCTGGGCCAGTGTGATGGCACGTCCCTTGCGGCCGGATTTATTGATCACACCCAGTTCCTCCATGTGCTTCAGGTGGAAGTGAACCGTTGAGGGAGACTTCAGGCCAACCGCTTCTCCAATTTCACGAACAGAAGGGGGATATCCCTGCTCTTTCAGCGTCCGGGCGATGTAATCGTAGATTTTTTGCTGCATTTTTGTCATCTGCGTCATATATGTCCCCTCTTTCCCATATATTGTTATGAGTATACCATATCCCTCGCAGAATTGCAACATTTGTTCTAAAATATTTTTGTTTTTTCACTTGCTTTTTGGCATTGACTGTGGTAATATTAATTTTACTGTGATAGCTATGCCTGTTGATCGGACAGGCATGAAAATACGTTTGGAGGGTTTCCGTATGCTTCTCGTTGTTACCATTCTGCAGCTGATCGTTGCGTTGGCGTTGATTCTGATCGTACTGTTCCAGTCCGGCAAGAGTCAGGGTTTGTCCGGCACCATCGGCGGTATTGCCGATTCCTATATGGCCAAGAGTAAGGCTCGTTCTCTGGATGCCAAGTTGGCCAAGAGCACCAAGTGGTTGGGTGGCGTGTTTGTTGTGCTGACACTGGTGCTGAACTGCATGATCGCAGCCGGCAAATAAATAATAAGCTGATAAGAACTCCCGGTGCAGCACCGGGAGTTCTTTATTCATTGCAATCGGTCTCCCGGGCATAGCAGTATGTCTCGCCCGGCGCCGCTTCTATCCCCCGAAGTGACAGCAGCTCCGACACGGTGACAAAGTGATAACCCTGCTGCTGCAAATGGTCGATCGCCTGCAGCGCCGCTGAAACGGAATTGAGATAGCGGTCATGCAGCAGGATAATGTCCCCGTCAGATATCTGGCGATAAAGAATATCCAGAATTTTCTCCGCATTCTTGCTTTTCCAGTCTTCCGTGTCCACCGACCAGCCGATCACAGGCACGGTCAATGCCTGCCGCTCCTCTTCTGACAGCAGGCCATACGGTGGACGCACCCAGTAGTCCCCCGCCCCCAGCAGGCGATGCAGCAGGGCGTCGTTCTTCGCCATGTCCTCCGCGGCTTCCCGGACAGACAGCTTATCCAGTTCCTTATGGTCATAGGAGTGGTTCCCCACCTGATGGCCCTCGGCCGCCATGCGCTCCACAATATCCGGATCCTTTACCACCTGACAGCCCACCACGAAGAATGTGGCGTGTACATTCCGCGCTTTCAGGCCATCCAGCAATTGCGGCGTACATCGGGGCGAGGGGCCGTCGTCAAAGGTCAGGGCAACATATTTGCTTCCATCCTCCACCAATGCGGTATTGTCTATAGCAGCCGCGGCGCTTTCTGTCTTTGGCTGCCGCGTGCCTGCGCAGACGGCCACCAGCAGCAGCGCCAGTATGATGATCCAATGTCGCTTCATCCCATCACCCCCTCACAGTATATGCGGGGTATTCCGGGATACAGAACAGGACAGAGGTTATCCCCTGTCCTGTTCTTTTACATCATGCTGCACAGCGCTTCCGTAATATCCACCCACACCTCAAAATACGGCTCGTCTCCGCCGCCGTAGTTGATAAATATCAGGTAAGCCGCTGACACATCCTCCCAGCCAAAGCCGTCATCACTATATTCATACTGATACCGGCCCTCCCCCATATCCGTCTCTTCCCAAGTATAAGCAGCAAGCTCGCTGCCATTGTCATACTGAACGTACAGCTTCGGTGAAAAGCCGGGGTCGTTCTCCCAATACACCGTTGCAAATGTTTGCCCCTCATCAATTCTGACGGCTTCCACCATCACCGGTTGACCGTCAATGACAAACTGATCGCCCATGTCATAATAGAATATGTCATCACCGGTAATCTCCTGTGCCGGCTCCACTGCCTCATCCCAGCGGTCAGGATAATCCTGTTCGATCGTTCTGATGACAACAAGATGCAATACTGCGCTGAGTATCAGCGCAGCTGACACTATGGCGGCAGTCAGCAGTACGGCGGTTTTCACCACCGGCTTTCCGGTCTGCGTCTTTGTGCGGATTCCGTCATGCTGGTCGGCCTGGTGTTCATAGCAATCTTTTCGCTGGCGATTGGCTTTACTCTGCTGCTGAAACTGCTGCTCATTCAGCAGTTCCGCGCTGCCCTCTTCATTAAAATCCACCCGCAGGCGGCTGGTCGGTTTATTATACGCACCGCAATGGGGGCATAGATCACTATTCAGATAATCATACCGTTTACCGCAGGATCTGCATGTAATGTTGGACATAGTTCCTCTCTTTCCCGATCACCAGTTGGTGCAGGCACGCAGCAGCATCAAAATGATGACAACTGCGACCACATACCAGGTGTTGGATTCTCCACCTTTTTTCTCTTTCTTCGCTGCAAACCTTGCGCCGCTTTGACTGCCGAATTCCCGCAGCTTGGCTGCCAGCTGTTCAGTATTCAAGCTGCCGTTTTGCACTGTCCGCCCTTTTTGACGTACCTTATCCTCATGGCATTCCTTGCGCTCATAGCAGGCCTTCTCTCGTTTTTGACCGGCTTCACTCCGGCGCAGGAACTCCTGCTCATGCAGCAGCTCCGCGCTGCCCTCTTCATTAAAATCCACCCGCAGGCGGCTGGTCGGTTTATTATAGGCACCGCAATGAGGACACAAATCGCTTTCGCGGTAATTATATCGCCTGCCGCAGGCCTTGCATTTGATGTCGGACATAGTCTCCTCCTCTCCCGCTGCTTTCAGCTCTCTGGCACACATTATGTCATACTATGTGGCATTTGTCCAGCAAGCAGCAGTTGCGCCACACTTTTTTTATGAAGTACGGCGCTATTTGAAGTTTACGTTGCCAGTATAGCATATTTTATTTCCCATTAACAGCGACAATACTGCAATAAGATAAAAAAGTCCTTTGCTATAGCGGCTGAGCCATAGCAAAGGACTTTTTATTGAGATGTGATTACTTCACCAGCTCGATGATGGCAGTCTCAGCAGCATCGCCGCGGCGAACGCCGGTGCGGATGATGCGGGTGTAGCCGCCGTTGCGCTCGGCATATTCAGGAGCAATTTCCTTGAACAGCTTGTTGGCAACGTCTTCTCTGGTGATGAAGCTCAGTGCCTGACGATAGGCAGCCAGATCACCCTTCTTGCCCAGGGTAATCATCTTTTCAGCCATGGGCTTGATCTCTTTGCAACGGGTAATGGTGGTCTCCATACGGCCGTTGTCCAGAAGATCGGTGACCTGCTGACGGAGCATCGCCATACGCTGATCGGTAGTCTTACCGAGCTTACGAGTTCCGGGCATGTTACGTTTCCTCCTTGATAGGATGTTAGTTGTTTTCCTCGCTGGCCAGGGACAGGCCCATCATGGCCAGCTTGTTGATGACTTCCTCAAGAGACTTGCGTCCCAGGTTGCGCACCTTCATCATCTCATCCTCTGTCTTGGAGATCAGGTCCTCGACGGTGTTGATATTAGCGCGCTTGAGGCAGTTGAAGCTGCGGACACTGAGATCCAGTTCCTCGATGGTCAGCTCCAGCATCTTGTCCTTGGAATCGGTTGCCTTTTCCACCACGGTGGACTTGTCGCCCAGCGTGTCGCTAAGGTCGGTGAACAGGGTGAAATGATCACACAGGATCTTGGCACCCAGAGACACCGCGTCACGGGCAGAGATGGTGGAATCTGTCCACACCTCCAAAGTCAGCTTGTCATAATCGCTGGAAGCACCCACACGGGTGTTCTCCACGGTGTAGTTGACCTTGTATACGGGGGTGTAAATCGAGTCGATGGGGATCACGCCGATGGCGGCGGGATGCAGAGCCTTGTTCTTGTCAGCGGAGACATAGCCGCGGCCATGGCTCAGGCTGATCTCCATGCTGAGGGTGGCGCCCACATCCAGCGTGGCAATCTGAAGCTCGGGGTTCAGCACCTCAACTTCGCCATCGTTCTTGATGTCGCCGGCTGTCACAACGCAGGGGCCCACCGCCTCGATAAAGACGGTTTTGGCACCTTCGCAATGCAGCTTGGTCAGCAGCTTCTTGACGTTCAAAACGATCTCTGTCACGTCCTCTTTCACACCGGGAATGGTGGAAAACTCATGCTGCACGCCAGCGATCTTGATGCTGGTGGCCGCCGTGCCGGGCAGAGAAGAAAGCATAATGCGGCGCAGCGCATTGCCCAATGTCGTTCCGTAGCCGCGCTCCAGGGGTTCGATCACATATTTGCCATAGGAAGCATCACCAGGTGTTTCAACACATTCGATCTGGGGCTTCTCAATTTCGATCATGCAGTACCCTCCTTCAAATTCATGTGGCGATACGGGCAGAGCCGTATATTCGTGGTTGCTTCGTTGTGAGGGTCATTTCCCCGATTACTTGGAGTACAACTCGACGATGAGGTGCTCCTCGATGGGCATGTCAATGTCCTCACGAGCGGGCATCTGCACTACGGTACCCTTCAGTGCGTTCTTTTCGCGCTGGAGCCACTGGGGTACGTTGACCATGGGGGCGTCTTCAGCAGTCAGGCGCTTGAAGCAGGCGGCGCTGCGGCTGCCTTCCTTCACCTCGATCACATCACCCACACGAACCAGATAGGAGGGAATGTTGACCTTCTGGCCGTTGACGGTGAAGTGCGCGTGGCTGACCAGCTGACGGGCCTCGCGGCGCGTCATGGCAAAACCCAGACGATACACCACATTGTCCAGGCGGCGCTCCACCAGCGTCAGCAGGTTTTCGCCGGTCTTGCCGGGCATGGCGGAAGCCTTCTCATAGTATGCATGGAACTGCTTTTCCAGGATACCATAGACGAACTTCACCTTCTGCTTCTCGTTCAGCTGGATGGCATATTCGCTCTTTTTCTTTCTCATCTGACCGCCGGGGTTGCGCTTGGTCTCCTTCTTGGAGTAACCCATAACGGCAGGAGAGATACCCAGCGCCTTGCAGCGCTTGGCGATAGGCTGCATATTCTTAGCCATATTCTAATGATCCTCCTTATTCCGATTACACACGACGACGCTTGGGCGGGCGGCAGCCGTTGTGAGGAATGGGAGTGACATCCTTGATCATGGTCACTTCCAGACCCACGGCCTGCAGCGCGCGGATAGCGGCCTCACGACCCTGACCGGGGCCTTTGACAAAGACCTCAACGGTCTTCAGGCCATGCTCCATAGCGGCCTTGGCGGCGGTCTCAGCGGCGCTCTGTGCGGCGAAGGGAGTGGACTTCTTGCTGCCACGGAAACCCAAGCCGCCGGAGGAGGCCCAGCTCAGGGCGTTGCCCTGAGAGTCAGTGACGGTCACCATGGTGTTGTTGAAGGAAGAACGGATATGGACCTGGCCTTTTTCAATGTTCTTCTTTTCACGGCGGCGGCGGATAACCTTCTTGCCTTTTACATTAGCTGCCATAAACTATTCTCCCCTCCTTACTTCTTCTTGTTGGCAATGGTCTTCTTAGGACCCTTGCGGGTACGTGCATTGGTCTTGCTGCGCTGGCCGCGAACGGGCAGGCCGCGGCGATGACGCATACCGCGATAGCAGCCGATCTCAGTCAGACGCTTGATGTCCAGCGCCACCTGGCGGCGCAGGTCACCCTCCACCACGTAGCTCTGGTCGATGGCCTCACGAAGCTTGGCTTCATCCTCCTCGGTCAGATCCTTCACGCGGGTGTCGGGGTTGATACCAGTCTGCGCCAGAATATCCTGCGCGCTCTTTCTGCCAATACCGTAGATATAGGTCAAACCGATTTCGATTCGCTTATCCTTGGGCAGGTCAATACCGGCAATACGTGCCATACTCTTAAAGCACCTCCACTTTTCTAGTTAGCCCTGACGCTGCTTGTGCTTGGGATTCTCGCAGATGACCATGACACGGCCTTTACGACGGATCACTTTGCACTTTTCGCACATGGGCTTCACGGACGGTCTTACTTTCATTTTGATAAACCTCCTACTTACTACGCCAGGTAATCCGGCCACGGGTCAGGTCATAAGGGGACATTTCCACTGTCACCTTGTCACCGGGCAGAATCCTGATGAAGTTCATTCTGAGCTTTCCGGAAATATGCGCTAGGATGGTGTGTCCATTTCCAATGTCTACCTGGAATGTGGTGTTGGGCAGCGACTCGACGACGATGCCCTCCACTTCGATCATGTCGGATTTTGCCAAGTTTCTATCCCTCCTGGTCTTGATTACCGCCGACATATGCGGCGATGGCTTTACGAAGCTCACTGTTTGTGATTTTTTCGCTGCTTCTGATCTTTTCAGCGACGGCGCTATCACTTTCCGCCACAAACTGCACATGGCGTGCCCGTTTGCGCTTGGGCGACTCCAGACGCCTGCGCTTCCCATCCGCCAGCAGAAGGAAGTCCTCCTCCGTCGCAAGCACGAAGAAGTAGCTTCCCGCATCTCTGCCGGCGATTGATCTTACGATGTTGGATTTGGCAATGTCCATAGGCGTTACACCAGGGAATCGGAGGCGTCCGTCAGAAGCTCCGGATCGCCGTCAGTGATCAGAATGGTGTTCTCATAGTGGGCGGCGTTCTTGCCGTCCGCCGTTTTGACGGTCCAGCCGTCGGACATCTGGCGGATGGCGGCGCTGCCGGCGTTGACCATAGGTTCTACCGCAATGGTCATACCCCGCAGCAAACGCGGCCCGTGGCCGGGAGCTCCAAAATTGGGCACCTCGGGACTTTCATGCATCCTGCGGCCGATGCCGTGGCCGACATATTCCCGCACGATGCTGTAGCCGCGGCTCTCTGCGTATTCCTGAACGGCATGGGAAATATCGCTGAGACGATAACCCTCCCGCGCGAACTTGAGTCCCTCGAAGAAGCTCTGCTGTGTTACGCGGATCAGATCCATGGCTTCGTCGGACACCTGCCCGCAAGGGTAGGTGCCGGCGCAGTCGCCATGAAAGCCGCCGATGTATGCACCCACGTCCACACTGACAATATCACCCTCATGCAGCACCCGCTTGCCGGGAATGCCGTGGATAATCTCATCATTGACGCTGACGCACACACTGGCAGGATAGCCGTTGTAGTTCAGGAATGAGGGAACCGCACCCTGAGACTTGATAAAGTGATACACTGCCTTGTCGATTTGTTGGGTTGTTACGCCGGGTTTTACCATATCCCGTGCCAGAGCACGGGCAGCCGCGGTAATTTTTCCCGCCCGGCGCATCAGTTCGATCTCATGCTCGGATTTTAAGGTAATCATTCTCTCAGCACCCCAAAACCTTCAAGATCGCCTGCGTCGTTTCTTCTACCGTGGGGTAGAACGGCACAGTTTTCAGAATCCTCCGGGCCTCGTAGAAACCCTTGAGAGGCTCTGTAATTTTATGATAAACCACCAGACGGTCCTTGACCGTCTCGGGGTCATCATCCTTGCGCTGCTTCAATGCACCGCCGCACACATCGCATACCCCCTCCTTTTTGGGAGGAATATTTACGATATGATAGCTGGCGCCGCAGTTTTCGCAGACGCGGCGGCCGCTCATGCGCTCAATGATCAGATCATCGGGCACTTCCAGCGCCACCACAGCATCGAATCTGATTCCCGCCTGTTCCAGCACCTTCGCCTGAGCGATGGTGCGGGGGACGCCATCCAGAATAAATCCGTTGGCGCAGTCAGGTTCCTGCAGACGTTCTTTGACGACGCCGATAATGACATCGTCAGGTACCAATTGGCCGGCATCCATGTACTGCTTGGCTCTTATGCCAACGGGAGTACCATTTTTGACGGCGGCACGCAGAATGTTACCAGTGGAGATCGTGGGGATCCCCAGCTTCTTCTTGATAATGTCTGCCTGTGTGCCCTTACCGGCACCAGGAGCGCCTAAAAGGATCAGTTTCATATGACACCTCTTATTCCAGGAAACCCTTATACTGACGCATCAGCATCTGGGACTCCAATGCCTGTACAGTCTCCAGCGCAACGCCCACCACGATGATGACGGAGGTACCGCCGATAGACAGGGCGGAAACGCTTACGACCTTGCCGATGATAAGGGGCAGAATCGCAACGATGCCCAGATATACGGCGCCAAACAGCGTCACCTTATTGAGCACCTTACGGATGAAGTCGGACGTAGGCTTGCCGGGACGGAAGCCGGGGATAAAGCCGCCGTTCTTCTTCAGGTTGTTGGAAATCTCAATGGGGTTGAACTGGATGGTCGAATAGAAGTAGCTGAACGCAATGATCATCAGGAAGTAGAAGATCATATACACCACAGAGGACGTGTCGATGGCTTTGATAAAGCCGGCCCAGAAAGAACCCTCCTTCGGCTGCGCAAAGGCGCCAATGGTAGAGGGAATCATGGCAATGGACTGGGCAAAGATGATGGGCAGAACGCCGGACATATTTACCTTCATGGGAAGGCTGGATGCCTGACCGCCATACATCTTGCGGCCCACCTGACGCTTGGCGTACTGAACGGGAATACGGCGCTCGGCACCGTTGACCCAAGTAATCAGCACGATCAGCGCCAGCATACCGACCACCACCAGCAGGATGGCCCACCACTTGGTGGGATCCGCACGCAGGTAGCTGATACCCGTACCCACCATATTGGGCACACGGGAGAGAATACCTGCGAACAGGATGATGGAGATGCCGTTGCCGATACCGAACTCGGTAATCTGCTCGCCCATCCACATGACGAAAGAGGAACCGGCGATGAAAGACGCGATAATAACCAGAGCCGGCCACACACCGGTATTGGTCAGGATGTCGTAATTCTTCATCAGCACATAGTAACCCCAACCCTGCAGAATGGCGATGGCCACAGTGGCATAACGGGTGATGGACTGAATCTTCTTCTTGCCCTCTTCGCCGCCTTCCTGCGCCATACGCTGCAAAGCAGGAATGGCAATGGTCAGCAGCTGGATGATGATGGAGCTGTTGATATAGGGCTGAACGCCCAGCGCAAAGACTGTGGCGTTGGCAAAAGCGCCGCCGGACATCACGTTATACAGGCCCAGCACCGTGGTGCTCATCTGATTGATATAGGTCTCCATCAGACCGGCATCCACATAAGGAACAGGGATCGCATTACCGATGCGGAAGATCAGCAGGATCAAAGCCGTGAACACGATCTTCTTGCGCAGTTCGGGAATCGCCCACGCCTTTTTGATCGTCTGAATCACGTCAGATCACCTCTGCCTTTCCACCGGCTGCTTCGATCGCTTCCTTAGCAGCCTGGGAGAAAGCAGCGGCCTGCACGGTCA
>ERZ773235.1280-NODE-1280-length-26616-cov-4.816761_pt1 | contig 26616 bp, 22 predicted proteins | sample MGYA00580522_ERZ773235 | MGnify/ENA primary metagenome ERZ773235 (study PRJEB29015, sample SAMEA2737797) | human gut metagenome | biome: human gut; feature: human-associated habitat; material: faeces | place: China | collected 2012 ...
CATCGCCCCACCAAAGGGCTTTCCGGTCGCCCTTTGGAAACCTTCGGGCAAAAATGCTTTGTTTTATTCTTGGAATATCGGTGTTGCTAGCTTGACAGCTCCTTTTATATCTCTCAGCCCGTCTTCCGCGCCGTCAGAATCATCCCGAACAGGCCGCCCGCGGCCAGCCCCATGCCCAGATCGGCGAGATAGGCTGTCAGCCTCGGGCTTTGCCCCATCATCAACGCATAGCAGACGATCCCCAGCGCCATATACAGCAGCCCGACACACGCGCCGCGCATGGCGCCGCCGCTCTCCCCCGCGCGCATGGCGGTCGTCACGCCCGCGAGGATGGACACGAACTTCACCACCTGATTGACGGCCGTGATGGCGCGGTCGCTGGCGTTCCACCAATTCAGAATCAGCGCGAAGACCGCCACGCCGATGACAGTGATCGCCGCCGCAACGAGCACCCCGCGCAGCACGGCAAACATCGCGTTTTTTTCCGTTCTGCGCGCGCTTCTTCGCGTCGTCCGCTTGAACGAGCCGACGCCCCTTGACGAAGCAAAGGTTTGATTTTCCACGCTCTTCCCCTCTCTTTCCCACAAAAAACCGCCCTGTCACAGCCAAAACTATGACGGGGCGGTTTATCTTATGCGGGAAATCAGATGAGCTGCTCGGAATCGTTGGTCACGGAGAGCTGCTCCACGTTGCGCACGGCCCAGCGGGCAATCATCATCTGGGTCTTCTGGTCGCCGACCTCGACGGTCAGCACGTCGTCCTTGATGCGGACGATGGTCGCGTAAATGCCGCCGATGGTGCAGATGCGGTCGCCAACCTTAAGGTTGTCGAGCATCGTCTTGGCTTCCTTGTCCTTCTTGCGCTGCGGACGGATCAGCAGGAAGTAGAACACGACGAAGATCAGGATCAGCGGCACAAACTGCACGGCATAGTAGATGATGGTCGCGCCGGTGCCCATGGTCTCGGTCGCGGCGGCCGCGTCGGTCGTCGCGGTGGTGGCGGCGGCGTCAGCCAGCAGGTTCATAAGGGCATACTTCATGGGGAAAGACACATCCTTTCATTCATTGGGTAACTTCATTATTATAGCCTGTTTTTCCTTGTTCTGCAACTGTTGCGGGCAAATTCATCGACTGACCGCAGCGGGATTGCATCAGAAATTCCGGCTCATGTCGTAATGGTTGAAGAAGTCGCGGCGGAATTCCTCGTAGCGATCCTCCTCGATGGCCTTGCGGATACGCTCCATCAGCCTGAGCAGATAGCGCAGGTTGTGGATCGTCGCCAGCCGTCCGCCGGTGATCTCGCCCGCCTTGATGAGGTGGCGGATGTACGCGCGGGAGAAATTCCGGCAGGCGTAGCAGTCGCAGCCCTCTTCAATCGGGCCGAAGTCGTGGGCGTACTGCGCGTTGCGGATGACCAGCCGCCCCTGATCGGTGAAACAGGTGCCGTTGCGCGCGATGCGGGTGGCGAGCACGCAGTCGAACATATCAATGCCACGATACACGCCCTCCACAAGGCAATCCGGGCTGCCCACGCCCATCAGATAGCGCGGCTTGTTCACCGGCATATAGGGCATCATCGCGTCGAGCATGCCATACATGATGGGCTTCGGCTCGCCGACGGAAAGGCCGCCGATGCCGTAGCCGGGGAAATCCATATCGCTCAGCGCCTTCGCGCTCTCGATGCGCAGATCCTCGTAAAACGCGCCCTGCACAATGCCGAACACGGCCTGATCCTCGCGCGTGTGGTATTCCTTGCAGCGCTTCGCCCAGCGGTGCGTGCGGAGCATGGCCTCCTGCGCGGTCTTGTGGTCGCAGGGATACGGCGAGCACACGTCAAACGCCATGGCGATGTCGCTGCCCAGCGCCTCCTGAATGGCCATGCTGGTCTCCGGACCGATGAACATCTTGCTGCCGTCGAGGTGGCTGCGGAAATGCACACCCTCCTCCTTGATCTTGCGCAGGCTGGCGAGCGAGAAGACCTGGAATCCGCCGGAATCGGTGAGGATCGGCTTATCCCAGCTCATAAATTTGTGCAGCCCGCCCGCCTCTTTGACCAGCTCCTCGCCGGGGCGGATGTGCAGGTGATAGGTGTTGGAGAGGATGATCTGCGCGCCGACCTCGTTCAGTTCGCGCGGGGTCGTCCCCTTGACGGTCGCCTGCGTGCCCACCGGCATGAAGATCGGGGTCTGGATGTCGCCGTGCGGGGTATGCACAACGCCGCGCCGCGCATGGGTTTTCGCGTCCTTTTTGACAAGGTCAAACGTTACGGGTGATGCCATTTTTCTTTCCTTTCTGCGCCATGCGCCGTACACGCGCACGCGCCGGGAATCATTCCTTCAGCAAATCCTTGATCGGCTTCTTTTCTCCGTTGGCGGCGGTCAGCTCGTAAACCCCCGCGCCGATCATCAGAAACATTGCGCCCACGCCGAGAATCGCAAACGGGTTGCTGTACAAGCCCCATACGCTGTCCAGCGCCGCGCCGGCGAAGATCGGCAAAACGCACGTCGCCAGCAGCGCGCTGCCGAGGCCTTTTTTGTGCCGCGCCTTCTCGTCGGCGCGCGCCTTGCGCGCCATCAGCTTTTTGCGCAGGGACGCGCTCAGGGAGAATTTTCCGCTTCGAATCCGGCTGCGGTTCTCCGGCTTTTTTGCCGTCACCAGACAGTAAACGCCCATGCCGATCATGACGAACATATTCACGCAGCCGAGCATGCCGCCCACGTCCGGCCTGTCGAACGCCGACATCAGCGCGACCAGCAGCATCATCGGCGCGACGCAGGCGCTGCAAAGCGCCGTGCCCATCGCGATTTTGCGCGCGTAGGCGTCGCTCTGCTTCACGTAATCGGCGGCTTCCTCCTCAGTCATCTGCGGCCAGCGCGCCTCCGTTCGGTGCGCGCCCGCCTCTTCAAAGCCCTCGCGGCGCATCCGCGCGGGAATGTCGGCGTAATCCGCCGTCGTCCGCTGCAAGGCCGCGTCGCCGCTCAGCCCCTTTTGGCGCAATTCGTCGTATCGGTCGAGCATCTGCCCGAGCAGATTCACGCGGTATACGTCCTCCATCGGCTCGTGGGCAAACGCCTCCGTCTTTTCGAGGATATATCGCTTAAACGACAGCTCAATCTCCTCGCGCGCTACCGCTCCCTGCATCAAGCGTTCCCCCTTGCGATGGTTTTGATGATTTCGCCCGCCATAATCAGCCCGACAACCGGCGGCACAAAGCTGACGCTTCCGGGCGCATGGCGGCCGTTTTGCTCGTCCGCGACAATTTTCAGCGGCTCCTCGGTGGAGTAGACGACCGTGTGGTGCGCCACGCCGCGCTTTTTGAGCTGGGTGCGCATCACGCGGCAGAGCGGGCAGACGCTGGTTTTGGCGATATCCGCCACCTCGAACCGCGTCGGGTCGAGCTTGTTGCCCGCGCCCATCGCGCTGATGGCGTACACGCCCGCCTCCTTGGCGCGGCAGATCAGCGTGACCTTCGCCTTCACCGTGTCGATGCAATCCGCAATCGCGTCAAACCGCGCCAGATCGAGCGTCTCGGCGTTCTCCGGCGTGTAAAACAGGCGCAGCAGCGTCACCTCGCAGGCCGGGTTGATGTCCCTCACCTGCTCGGCGATCACCTCGACCTTCGGGCGGCCGACGGTGGAATCCATCGCGACGGCCTGACGGTTGATGTTGGACACGCTCACCACGTCGTCGTCGATCACGGTGATATGCCCCACGCCCGCGCGCGCCAGCGCCTGCACCAGGTGCCCGCCGACGCCGCCGACGCCGAATACCGCGACGCGCGCATCGCTGAGCCGCCGCATGCCGTCCTCGCCGAAGATGAGCGCTGTCCTTACAAATCTCTCGTCCATGATGAAACAATCTTTCTTACAGCAAATGAGCCCATCCGAATTTTGCACAAATTCCGATAATGGGCTTTCCGGACGTTTGCGCCGTCTCTTAGAACTCGCAGTTGCCCGGCGTGCGGGGATACGGAATCACGTCGCGGATATTCTCGATATCCGTCAAATACATAATCAGGCGCTCAAAGCCCATGCCGAAGCCGGAATGGGTGCAGCCGCCGAAGCGCCGCAGGTTGACGTACCAATCCATCTGCTCCTTGGAGATGTGCAGCTCGTCCATGCGCCCGGTCAGCAGATCAAGGCGCGTCTCGCGCTCGCTGCCGCCCATCAGCTCGCCGGAGCCCGGCACCAGCAGATCGACGCCGCGCACGGTCTTTCCGTCGTCGTTCTGATACATGTAGAACGCCTTGATCTCCTTCGGCCAGTCGTAGACAAACACGGGGGATTTGAAGTGCTCCTCCGTCAGATACTTCTCGTGTTCCTTGAACAGATCCTCGCCCTGCACCGCCGGATGCTCGAACGGATGCGTCGCGTGCTGCAGGATGTCGATGGCCTCCGCATGCGTCACGCGCGCGACGTGCGACTGCGTGAGCGTCTGCAATTTCTCAATCAGGTTGCTCTTCGCGTAGCCCTGCAGGAACTCCAGCTCCGGCATGGCCTTGTCCAGCACCTCCTGCACGACGGACTTGAGGAAATCCTCCTCGATGTCCATCAGGCCGTTCAGATCGCAGAAGCAGATTTCCGGCTCGATCATCCAAAACTCGGCCGCGTGGGTCTTCGTGTTGGAGTTCTCCGCGCGGAAGGTCGGGCCGAAGGTGTACACGCGCTTGTAGGCCAGCGCATACGTCTCCGCCTCAAGCTGACCCGTCACGGCCAGCGCGGTCGCCCGGCCGAAGAAATCGTTCTCCGCCTTGTAGGGCTTGCCCATCTCCTGATTGGTCACGGTGAAGGTGTTGCCCGCGCCCTCCGCGTCGTTCGCGGTAATCAGCGGGGTGTGCACATACACATAGCCGCGGCTCTGGAAGTAGTTGTGCACCGCCTGCGCCGCGATGGAGCGGACGCGGAACACCGCCTGAAACAGGCGCGTGCGCGGGCGCAGATACGCGATGTCGCGCAGAAACTCGAGCGTGTGGCGCTTGGGCTGGAGCGGATAATCCTCCGTGCAGTCGCCCTCGAGGATGATCTCCGCCGCCTGCATCTCCAGCGCGCCGTTGCGGCCGGGGACGAGCTTGCCCGTCGCGCGCACGGCCGCGCCGTTGCGGATGGCCTGCACCGCGGCAAAGTCCTTCACCTGATCGTCATAAACGATCTGCATCGGCGCGAGCACCGTTCCGTCATAGAACTCGATGAAGCCGATGCTCTTCTGCTTGCGGTGGTTGCGCACCCAGCCTTCCACCGTCACAACCTGACCTTCGAGCTCGCGGCTCTTCGCGGCCACATCCCGCAGGTCGAGCACATTCTGATTCGCCATATGTTTCCCTCTTTTCCGCAGGCAAAACGCCCGCGATTCTTTCTGTCTATACCGCTATATGATAGCAAAAACGCCCGGAAAAGGCAAGGGTTATCGCTTGCCCGCCTTCATTTCGCCATAGGTGTAGAGCATCAGCCCGACGATGACCGTCAGGCCGCCGATCATCAGCGGCGGCGTCACCTTTTCGTGGAACAGCAGCAGCGCCCAGACCGCCGCGCCAATCGGTTCGGCCAGCAGCGCGAAGGAGACCACGTCCGCGCTCACAAAGCCAAGCAGATAGGTCATCAGCGCGTGGCCGCCGAGCGTGCAGGCCACCGCCAGCACGATGATGCCGTAGAGCGATTTCCCCGTCACCGCCAGACCGCCCGCAAACGGCGAAATCAGCAGCAGAAACACCGCCGTCACGCCGTAAACGAACGTCATAAAGCCCAGCGCGGGCAGGTTGCGCCGCGCCGCGCGGCTGGTCAGCCAGTGCCCCGCGATGAACGCCGCGCCGATCAGCGCCAGCGCGTCGCCCAGCAGGCTGCCGCTTTCGCCGCCCATGGAGAGCAGGCCGATGGCCGCCGCGCCGACGACCGCGACCACCGCGCCCGGCACGGCCTCGCGCTTGATCGGCTCGTGCAGCAGCACGCCGGAAAGCGCCGCGACAAAGAGCGGCTGCGTGCACACCAGCGCCGTGGAGACGAACGTGGAGGCAAAGCTGAGCGAGGTCATCCAGCAGGTGTAATGCAGCGCGAGCAGCAGCCCCGCCGCGCAGGCCAGCGCGACCTGCTTTTTCGGCGCGCGGAGGATGGCCTGCAATTCGCCGCTCCTGAGCGCGGGAACCAGCAGCAGCAGGAAGCTGATCGCCATGCGGCCAAAGGCGACCATCACCGGCGACGCGCCGCAGGACAGCGACCACTTGACCATCGGGCCGGAGATGCTCACGCCCGCCACGGCGAGCGCTACGAGGAGCGCTTTCTTTTGATTGTTCATGGGGTCTCCTTTTCGTTTAACGCCTTTGCTTTTTCTCAATGACAATCATTGAGCCAAAAGCGAATGTTGCACAAAGCGCGGGCGCGCAATGCGCGCCCCTACGGGCACGGCGGCGTAATGCGCAGTTCCTTTTTTCCACAACATTGTAGGGGCGCGCATCGCGCGCCCGTTATTGGAATTTGTGCAAAATTTCGGATTTGCTCATTTACTGTCAATGACCGGAATAAGAAAATCGGAAGTTTTCTCAAGAAAAAGAGAGACTGCCCAGCCCTTTCGCGTGACAGCCTCCCCTTGAATCGCCCGTTGGCGCTCTGTTTATTCGTCCGTTTCTTCCGGCTGCGTTTCGGAATTTTCCCCGCCGACGTCCATATCCAGCGAATCCGCTTCCGTCTGGCCGTCTTCGCTTTCGTCTTGCTCGTCCTCGTCGCGCTCCGTCGCGGTGACGCAGACGATCCGGCTGCCTTCCTCCACGCGCATGACGCGCACGCCCTGAGACACGCGGCCGATCACGGAGATATCGCTGACCGGCATGCGGATGATCGTGCCGTCGTCGGTGATGAGCATGATGTCCTCGTCCTCGCTGACGAGAAGCTGCGCGGCCATCAGGCCGGTCTTATCCGTCAGGCGCATGGCCATGATGCCCTTGCCGCCGCGGCTCTGCACGCGGAATTCGGAAACGTCGGTGCGCTTGCCGTAGCCGTTTTGCGTGATGGCGAGCACCTGTTTGCCCGCTTCGATGCGCGCGACGGAAATCACCTCGTCGTTCTCCGCAAGGTCGAAGCTCTTCACGCCCATGGAGTTGCGGCCCATCGAGCGGATGTCCGTCTCCTTAAAGCGAATCGCCTGACCCTGCCGCGTCGCCAGCATCAATTCATCGTCGTCGTCCGTCAGCTCCACGCCGATCAGCTCGTCGTCCTCGCGCAGCACGATGGCGATCAAGCCCGCCTTGCGCAGGTTGGCAAATTCGTCGAGCGCGGTCTTTTTAATCAGGCCGAAGCGCGTCGCCATCGTCAGGTATTTGCCCTCGCTCTCTCTGGGCAGCGGGATCATCGCCGTGACCTTCTCGCCGCCGGTGAGCTGGAGCAGGTTGACAATCGCCGTGCCCCGCGCGGCGCGCCCCGCCTCCGGGATTTCATAGCCCTTGAGGCTGTACACGCGGCCGCGGTTGGTGAAGAACATGATCTCGTCGTGCGTGGAGGTGACGAGCATCTGCTCGGCGTAATCCTCCTCGCGCGTGGTCATGCCCATGATGCCCTTGCCGCCGCGGTTCTGGCTGCGGTAGGTCGCGCGCGGGATGCGCTTGACGTAGCCGAAGTGCGTCAGCGTCACGACCACGCTGTCCTCCTGAATGAGGTCTTCCGGGTCGATTTCGCCGTCCATCAGGCTGATCTGCGTGCGGCGCTCGTCGGCGTATTTCGCCTTGATGGCCAGAATCTCCTCGCGGATGATTCCCAGCACCATCTTTTCGTCCGCCAGCACGGCGCGCAGATACGCGATGGTCTTTTCCAGCTCGGCGTATTCCTCTTGCAGGCGCTCGCGCTCCAAACCCGTCAGGCGCGCCAGACGCATATCCAAAATCGCCTGCGCCTGCTTGTCAGTGAGGGCAAAGCGCTCCATGAGCTGCGTCTTCGCCTCCACCGTGTTCGGGCTGTTGCGGATGATGCGGACAATCTCGTCGATGTTGTCCAGCGCGATCAGCAAGCCTTCCAAAATGTGGGCGCGCGCCTCGGCCTTGTCCAGATCGTAGCGCGTGCGGCGCACGATGACGTCCTTCTGGTGCTCGAGGTAATGGTAGAGCATCTGGTGCAGGGAGAGCACTTTCGGCTCGCCGTCCACCAGCGCCAGCATGATCGCGCCGAAGGATTCCTGCATCTGCGTGTGCTTGTACAGGTAGTTGAGCACGACGGCGGAATTGACGTCGCGCTTGAGCTCGATGACGATGCGCATACCCTCGCGGTCGCTCTCGTCGCGGATGTCGCTGATGCCCTCCAGCCGCTTGTCGTGCACCAGCTCGGCGATCTTCGCCACCAGCATGGCCTTGTTGACCATGTACGGGATTTCCGTCACGACGATGCGCTGACGGCCGTTTTGCATCGGCTCGACCTCCGTCTTCGCGCGGGTGATGATGCGGCCGCGGCCGGTGGCGTAGGTGTCGTAAATGCCCTTTCGGCCGAGGATGATGCCGCCGGTCGGGAAATCCGGGCCCTTGATGCACTCCATCAGCTCCTGCGTGGTCACATCCGGGTTTTCGATCATCTTCACCACGCCGTCGATGACCTCGCCGAGGTTGTGCGGCGGGATGTTCGTCGCCATGCCGACCGCAATGCCGGAGGAGCCGTTGACCAGCAGGTTCGGGAAGCGGCTGGGCAGCACGTTCGGCTGCATCAGCGTTTCATCGAAGTTCGGGGAGAAATCGACGGTCTCCTTGTCGATGTCCGCCAGCATCTCCAGATTGATCTTGCTCATGCGCGCTTCGGTGTAACGCATGGCCGCCGCGCCGTCGCCGTCCACAGAGCCCAAGTTGCCCTGCCCATCGACGAGCGGATAGCGGGTCGCAAAATCCTGACCCAGGCGCACCAGCGCGCCGTACACGGAGGAATCGCCGTGCGGGTGATATTTACCCAGAACGTCGCCGACGATACGCGCGCACTTGCGGTACGGCTTATCCGGCGTCACGCCGAGCTCGTGCATCGCGTAGAGGATGCGGCGGTGCACGGGCTTGAGGCCGTCGCGCACATCCGGCAGCGCGCGGGTGATGATGACCGCCATCGCATACGAAATGAACGATTTTTTCATCTCGTGCTCAAGGTCAATCGGGCGGATGCGCTCCAGGTCGGTCGTATTGCCGGGGAGATTATCCTTAAAATCCAACTTATTTTCCCCTTTCTCAGGAATGTTTGGGGGAACGTCGGGGTCTTGCCTCAAACCCCGCCCTTATTGATCGCTCTATGGCAGATTCACCCTGCCGCGAAACGGAAGAAGGGAGTCTGAGGGACTCGTCCCTCAGGCGGGTTTGGGCGGCAGCCCAACGTCACTCTTATATATCCAAATCCAGCACCAGTTTGCTGTTCTGCTCGATAAATTCGCGGCGCGGCTCCACCTTTTCGCCCATCAGCAGGCTCATAATTTCGTCGGCGGCAATCGCGTCCTCAACGGTCACGCGCAGCATGGTGCGCGTTTCGGGGTTCATCGTCGTCGTCCAGAGCTGCTCGGCGCTCATCTCGCCAAGGCCCTTGTAGCGCTGCACGTCCGGCTTCTTTTCGCGGCCGATTTCGGTCATCACCTTGTCAAGCTCCGCGTCGGAATAGCAGTAGCGCTCCATCTTCTGGTAGGTCACCTTGTAGAGCGGCGGCTGGGCGGCGTAAACGTGCCCCTGCTCGATCAGCGGGCGCATGTAGCGGTAGAAGAACGTCAGCATCAGGATGCGGATGTGGCTGCCGTCCACGTCGGCATCCGTCATGCAGACGATGCGGTCGTAGCGCAGCTTCGTGATGTCAAACTCGTCGCCCACGCCGCAGCCGAACGCCGTAATCATCGCCTTGATCTCCTCGTTGGCGAGCACGCGATCCAGCCGCGTCTTTTCAACGTTCAGAATCTTGCCGCGCAGCGGCAGAATCGCCTGGAAGTGGCGGTCACGCCCCATCTTGGCGCTGCCGCCTGCGGAATCGCCCTCGACGAGGAAGATTTCGCACTTGCCCGGGTCGCGCTCGGAGCAGTCTGCCAGCTTGCCCGGCAGGCTCGCGCTCTCCAGCACCGTCTTGCGGCGGGTCAGGTCGCGCGCCTTTCGGGCGGCCTCGCGCGCGCGGGACGCGGCCAGACAGCGATCCAGAATCAGCTTGGCGACCTGCGGGTTCTCCTCCAGATAGTCGGCGAGCTGCTTGCCCACGAGCGAATTGACGATGGTGCGCACCTCGCTGTTGCCCAGCTTGGATTTGGTCTGGCTCTCGAACTGCGGGTCTTCCAGCTTGACGGAGACAATCGCCGCCAGACCCTCGCGCGTATCCTCGCCGGAGAGATTCGTGTCGTTGGCCTTGAGGATGTTGTGCTTGCGGCCGTAGTCGTTGATCACGCGGGTCAGCGCCATGTTGAAGCCCGCCAGATGCGTGCCGCCGTCCGGCGTGTGGATGTTGTTGACGAACGCGAAGATGTTCTCGGAGTAGGTGTCGTTATACTGCATCGCCACCTCAACGCTCGTCGTGCCGACGAGGCCGCTGATGTAAATCGGCTCCGCAAAAAGAACCTCTTTGTTCTTGTTGATGAACTTGACAAACTCGCTGATGCCGCCCTCGTAGTGGAAGACGTTCTCCTTCGGCTCTTCCGGACGCTCGTCGCGGAAGACGATGCGAATGCCGCGGTTGAGGAACGCCATCTCGCGGAAGCGGGTCTTGAGCACGTCGTACTGGAAATCGCCCGTCTCGAAAATGCCGTCCGGGTCGTCCTCAGCCTTGACGTCCGGCCAGAAGCGGATGGTCGTGCCGGTGCGCTCGGTCTCGCCGATCACCTTGAGGTCGTAGAGCACCTTGCCGCGCGCATACTCCTGCTGGTAGATCTTTCCTTCCTGATAGACGTTGACCTGCATGTGCTTGGAGAGCGCGTTGACCACCGACGCGCCGACGCCGTGCAGACCGCCGGAAACCTTGTAGCCGCCGCCGCCGAACTTGCCGCCCGCGTGCAGAATCGTCAGGCAGACCTCGACCGCGGGGCGGCCGATCTTCGGGTGAATGCCGACCGGGAAGCCGCGTCCGTTGTCCTGCACGGAGCAGGAGCCGTCCTTGTGCAGCGTGATGATGATCTCGTTGCAGAAGCCCGCCAGCGCCTCGTCCACCGCGTTGTCCACGATTTCATACACCAGATGGTGCAGGCCGCGCTCGTCCGTCGAGCCGATATACATGCCCGGCCTCTTGCGCACGGCCTCAAGCCCTTCGAGAACCTGAATTTGGTTCTCGTCGTAAGCGCCGTCCGGCCGTTCAAGCTGGTCAAGCTGCTGAATGTCTTGGTTTTCCATTTACTCTCCTCGTTTCTCGGCCCTCAAAGCTCGGGCTGCTCGCTTTCCTGCGCCGCTTCAAACAGCGAATCGGCGGCGGGATAGGCTCGCTCATGCGCGCGCTGCGCAAGGGTCACCGTGGAAATGGGCGACAGGTACACGCGCGCGTTTTCCGTCATGCCGCCCGCCCGCCTCGCACCCGCGCAGATCACCGCGCTCTTGGCGACGACACCCTGTCGGGCAAGGATACGGTTCTGGCGGCGGATCTCCGCCAGCATCGCCCCGGTCACGGGGTTTTGGCTCTGCGTCAAATCAATGATGGCCACGATGTCGGCGCTGTGAACGCTCACGTCGTCGCCCAGATGAAGGATCATACAGCCTCCCGCGCGTGTTCTTTTCGCACATTTTATTTCTATTATAGTATACCAAATTCGGCCGTTTTTTTCAAACCTTGACACGCACTTTTTTAGCCGATTTCCGCCAAAATTGCACACAAAAAAAGGCACCTGAATTCGGTGCCTTTTTTAGTCGGTTTACTTCACCTGCGCCAGCGCGTCCTTCACCGCCGCAATCAGCGCTTCGGAGGTCTTGGTCGCGCCCGCAACCACGTCCACATCCGCGCTCTGCTTCTCGATGATCGCCGCCGGGATCTGCTCGAACGCCGGGTCGGAGATGCCGCTGGTCTCGCTGTGGCTCAGCACGTCGATCTTCGCGATCTTGTCGCCGTCCATCGTGACCTTGACCTTCACCTCGCCGCCGATTTCGCTCACGCCCGTGCCGACGTACTCGTTCTCAGCCAGCGCGGCCTCGGCCTTCGGCTCCTCCGCCGGAGCCTCTTCGAAGCCAAAGTGAATGTTCAGCAGCTCGACGGCCTTCGCCGCGGTCTCGCCCGTGACGGCCGCGCAGCGCGCCTTGCGGCCCGGATCGCCCATCTCGTAGCCGGTCGCCTTCATGTAGTTGCCGACGGACACCGCGCACTCGATCGCGCCGGAAACCGTCGTGATGGATTCCATCTCCGGCTGGTAGCTCGGGAACGCATGATCCTTGTACCAGGCATAGAGCTGGTCGCGCAGCTCGCGCGCCTCGTTCGCCTCGCAGAACAGGCCGAAAACCGCGCACGCGCCGCCCAGAGAGCCGCACAGCGTGGCCGCGCCGTATCCGCCCGCGCCATCCGCGAACATGCGCGCGTTCAGCTGGTTGTACGGATAGCCGTATTCCTCGGCCAGCAGCTCGACAACCGCCGCCACAGCGCCCGCGCAGCAGCCGCCGTGCGAGTAGAAGCACTCATAGCCGTGCTTCATGACCGCGTCCTTGTCCAGCTTCTTATACGCCCACGGCCAAGCCGGCGCTTCCACGCCCTCGGCCAGCGCCGGCAGCATCGCCGGAACGGTGCTCAGCGCAGCCGCGCCCAGCACGCCCTTGCCGGCCAGTTTCAAAAACTCACGACGAGACGTATTCTCACCCATTTTCGTGTTCCTCCTGTTTTCTCTCGCTTTAATCGGCGCTTGACCTGCGCCTTTGAGACTATTTTATCATTCTTATTCAGTTTGAACAAGTCATTTCATCGCATTTATACAAAAATTAACCCTAATTCCCGCAAAGGAATAGGGTTAATCGCATAAATTTCTTCTTTTCGCAAGCCTCACCATTCCGGCGGCGCGTAGAGCCGGATCGTCCCGCCCTTCAGCGTCGCGGGCATGTCGATCAGCCGCTGGTTTTTGCTGCCGCGGTACAGCAGGTCGAGCGAACGCTCATGCGAGCGGAACGGCCCGTCCACCAGCACATCGACGGCAGAGAGCAGTCTCATGCGATCCGCGCGGTTTTCCCGCAGCAGCTCCTCCAGCGTGAAGCCCGTGTAGCACCAGACGTTCATGCCCTTTTCCTTCGCCGCCTTGGCGATCAGATACAGCGGCTCGGGCTGCATCATCGGCTCGCCGCCGGAGAGCGTCAGCCCGCGCACCAGCGGATTTTCGCCCAAATGCGCGATAACATCGTCCGTGTCGGCGAGATGGCCGCCGGAAAAATCGTGCGTCTGCGGGTTGTGGCAGCCGGGGCAGTTGTGCGGGCAGCCCTGCACGAACACCGTAAACCGATAGCCCGGCCCATCAACGATGGATTCGGGCTCAAGTCCTGCTAAGCGAATTTCCATGGTTTTTACTCCTTCAGTCACGCCTTTCGGCGTGCCAGCTCCCTCTAAGAGGGAGCTCTTTGGGGCGCAAAATGCAACAGCGCGCAATCAAGCCTCCCTCTTTAAGGGACGTTTGATGTCGTCACCGCCTGTGGCGGGAATCTGACGACGAAAAACGCCGAAGGTTGGCATGACGTAGGCAGACGAAAGACGTCTTTTTGCGCAAGATGCGACAGCGCGCAAATCAGACCTCCCTCTCCGAGGGAGGTGTCTGCCGTAGGCAGACGGAAGGAGTTCCCCCCTCACATCCCGTGCTTCACGCGGTCGCGCTCCTCCGCGCGTTTGCCGTTGTTGAAGCGGTCAAGTGTGCCGACCAGATAGCCCGTAATGCGGCGGATGCGCTCAAAGTGCACCTCTTCCTCCTGTCGGCCGCACTTCGGGCAGCTATCCCCGATAATGCCGTTGTAGCCGCAGACCGGGTCGCGGTCAACCGGGTGATTGATCGAGCCGTAGCCGATGCCCGCGTCGTGCATCGCGCGCACAACCGCTTCAAACGCATCCAGATTCTTGGTCGGGTCGCCGTCCATCTCGATGTAGGAGATGTGACCCGCGTTCGTCAGCGCGTGATACGGCGCTTCCAGCCTGATCTTGTCAAACGCGCTGATCGGGCAATACACCGGGATGTGGAAGCTGTTGGTGTAATACTCGCGATCGGTCACGCCCGCGATTTTGCCGTAGCGCTTCTGGTCGAGCTTCACAAACCGGCCGGAAAGCCCCTCCGCCGGGGTCGCCAGCAGCGTGTAATTCAGCTTCTTCTCCGCGCTCCGCGCGTCACAGCGCTCGCGCATGTGGCCGATGATCTTCAATCCCAGCTTCTGCGCGCGCTCGCTCTGGCCGTGGTGCTCGCCGATGAGCGCCACCAGCGTCTCCGCCAGACCGATGAAGCCGACGGACAGCGTGCCGTGCTTGAGCACCTCGCGCACCTCGTCGTCCCAGCCCAGCTTCTCGCTGTCCATCCAAACGCCCTCGCCCATCAGGAACGGATAATTGCGCACCTTCTTGCGCGCCTGAATCTCAAAGCGCTCGTCGAGCTGCTCAAACACCAGATCCATCCGCTCGTCCAGCGTCTTGAAGAACAGCTCGACGTCGCCCTTGCTCTCGATGGCGATGCGCGGCAGGTTGATCGACGTGAAGGACAGGTTGCCGCGGCGGTTGCAGACCTCGCGCGTCGGATCGTATACGTTGCCGATCACGCGGGTGCGGCAGCCCATGTAGGCGATTTCCGTCTCGTGGTGGCCGGGCTTGTAATACTGGAGGTTGAACGGCGCATCCACAAACGAAAAATTCGGGAAGAGACGCTTGGCGCTCACGCGGATCGCCAGCCGGAACAGGTCGTAGTTCGGGTCGCCGGGGTTGTAGCTCACGCCCTCCTTGACGCGGAAAATCTGAATCGGGAAAATCGGCGTTTCGCCGTTGCCCAAGCCGCTCTCCGTCGCCAGCAGCAGGTTGCGCATCACCATGCGCGCCTCGGGCGAGGTATCCATGCCGTAGTTGATGGAGGAGAACGGCGTCTGCGCGCCCGCGCGGGAGTGCATCGTGTTCAGGTTGTGGATGAACGCCTCCATCGCCTGATAGGTGCGGCGCTCCGTCTCGCGGTAGCCGCGCTCGGTTGCGTAGTGCAGCATGCGCTCGACGGTCGCCTCGTCCGTCATTGCCGTCAGGCGCTCGCGCAGCGCGTCGTCAAATTCCTTGTTCGGCTTGAGCGTCGGGGTCGCGCCCGTCTCGGCGCGAATCTGGCGGATGATGGCCTTCGCCTCGTCGTCGGCCGCGTCGTGGTTCAGCAGCAGATCCAGCGCGGCGCCGAGCGCGCGGCGGTATTCCTTGATGTAGGTCTTGGCCACGCCGGGCGCCATGTCGTAATCAAAGCTGGCGATGGCCTGACCGCCGTGCTGATCGTTCTGGTTGCTCTGGATAGCGATGCAGGCTAGCGCGGAATAGCTGCCGATGTCCTGCGGCTCACGCAGCACGCCGTGGCCGGTCGAAAAACCGCCCTTGAACAGCTGCGTCAGGTCGATCTGGGTGCAGGTCGTCGTCAGCGTCAGGAAGTCGAGGTCGTGGATGTGGATGTCGCCCTCGCGGTGTGCGCGCGCGTGCTTCGGGTTGAGCACGTACATGTCGTAAAACTGCTTGGCGCTCTCCGAGCCGTACTTGAGCATCGTGCCCATCGCGGTATCGCCGTCGATGTTCGCGTTCTCGCGCTTCACATCGGATTCGGAGGCGTCCTTGAACGTGATATCCTCCAAAATGTGCATCAGGCGGGTTTTCGCCTCGCGGGTGCGGCTGCGCTCCGCGCGATAGAGGATATATGCCTTCGCTGTCTTGGCGTAGCCCTCGGCAATCAGTACGCGCTCCACCTGATCCTGAATATCCTCGACGGAGGGCGTTTCGTTGTTCTCCTTCGCGTTCATCTCGCGGGTGACAATCTTCGCCAGGCGGTCGGCCTCGTCCTCTCCCTTTCCGCTCTCCGCGGCCACAAACGCGCGGTCGATGGCGGAGGCAATTTTGGCCTCGTCGTAGGGCACGAGCCGCCCGTCGCGCTTTTTGATGTACTCCGGCATATTCATTCTCTCCCCTGTTTATATCAAATTGATACCATATTTTGTAACGCAAGCCCTGCTATGATACAGCATCTTGTGTTCCGTGTCAATTTCGTGCGTTAAAGCACGAAGTCGCAAAAAACAAGGCGGCGCCACACGCACCGCCCTTTTCGGCCGAAAAATTTTATTTCATTTTCCTGCTGCTGCCAGCTTCTCCAGCATCAGCCCGATCAGCGCCGCCGCGCTGTCCGCGTTCTTCGTGTACATCGGGATGCAGAGCAGGCTGTTTTTCGGGTCGTTGCCGTATCGCGAAAGCCCCGTCAGCGTATCGGCGGGGATAGCGTAAACCGCCGTCGTGCCGTCGCCCCGGTCGAGCGTCCCGTTCTTCAAATCCATCCCGTCCGCGTCGATCACGCCGCTATCCAGATATCCCGTCAGTTCCACCAGCGCTTCCTGCGCGCCGTCCGCCGTGATTCTGCGTATCTCGTCCCGCGAAATCAGGAACAGGTCGCCCTGCTGCGCCGCCACATAGGTCGAAAACTGCATGGGCGCGTAGATATTGCTGCTGTCCGTCAGGTTGATGTTGAGGACGGTCAGCTCCTCCTGTTCAGGCTTTCTCGCCTGCAATTCCGGCCAGAAATCCCGCTGAAAGGTCTCCGTGTCGATGTAGCCGTTGAGCACATACAGCTCGACCTTCTTTTCCGCCGGCGGGCGATATGCCGTCACCGCGAACACGATGCTCACCAGCATCGCGCTGACGGCCGCCGACAGGGCATACTTCCACCAGTTATACGCAAAATGGTTTTTCAGTCTTTTTTTCGTCAGTCGATTGTCTGCCATATGTCCTCCGCGCAAGTGATCTGCGCTCTATGATACACCCTTGCGCCGCGATTTGCAACCGGGTTTTGCGGCCGATTTTATGCGTTCCAGTCCGCGTTGATCGTCATGCCCGGACGGATGGTTTCCAAATCCGCATCCGTAATCGGGCGAATCACGCGGCACGGCGTTCCGAAGGCGACGACGTTCTCCGGAATGTCGCGTGTCACGACGCTTCCCGCGCCGATGACGCTGTTTTTGCCGATGGTCACGCCCGGCATCACGACGACGTTCGCGCCGATCCACACGCCGTCCTCGATGACGACCGGCAGGGAAAAGTGCGCGCCCCGCATCCGATAATACGGGTGGACGGGATGACCGGTCGTGCTGATGGTCACGTTCGGCCCGAACATCACGCTGTTTCCGATGCTCACGCGCCCGTCGTCCACAACCGTCAGGTTAAAATTCGAATAGAAATGGTCGCCGACCGTCGTGTGACAGCCATAGGCAAAGTGGATGGGCGCTTCCAGCCACAGCGTTTTCCCTGTTCCGCCCAGCAGCTCGCGAACCAGCTTTTCGCGCCCTTCCTCGTCCATCGGATCGGTCTGGTTATACCGAAAACACAGTTGCTTGCTTTTGCGGCGCTGCGCTTCGATGATCTTTTCGTATTCCTGATCCTCCTGCGCGGTATGCCCGTACTCCGTGAAAACCTTTCCGCTTTCGATTTGTTCTTTTAAGCTCATGCTCTTCCCCCGTCCTCTCTCCGTTGTTTTCCCGCAGATGTACATGTATGATATCCACTCCCCTCATGCGAGGGGAGACCTAGACAACAAGACGGACTGCCTGAACCGCCTTATTTCAATCCACTCCCCTCATGCGAGGGGAGACTTTGCCAAAAAAGCGCTAGAAAGGGCGAAAAAACGCATTTCAATCCACTCCCCTCATACGAGGGGAGACAGCATAAGCCTCCAAAAATCCATCCGGATTTACGTCAGCTTACACAACAAAATCATGATACACCGCTTTTTTGGGCTTTACAAGCCCCTTTTTGCGGCGCAAAGCCCGATATTCGGGGTGCGAAGCCCCTGGGAAAGCCGTGACAGCTTCGCCTTCGCACAGCCTTCCGTGGGGCGCGGTATCACTCCATGATTTGGCAGGTTACGCCCTGCGGCAGATGATCGGTATCGACGCAGAACTGGTAATCCTCAAAGCTGCGCGGCGCGGCGATTTCAGGTTTGCGCTGAACATCCACGAGCTTAAACAGCTTCCACGCGGGGGCTTCGCCCAGTTCGCTGTCATGCTTGAAGATAATCAGCTTGCGGACGGCCATCATGCCGCGCGCGGCGGAGCGGTCGTTTTCAAACATATTCAAAATCGCCTTCCAGAGGAGCGCCAAATCGTCCTCGTCGAATCCGGTCGTCTTGCGCGCCAGATTGGCGGAAACAAACCCCTCTGCGCGGTAGAGGCCATAGGGCACGATGAATTTACGGCCCATCTCCGTATCTTTACTAAGCGCATCCGTCTCAGTCGTAATAGCCACGCGGGTAATTGTCACCTCCTGCGGCATGATGGGGTCAATGCTTCTGGCGAAGCCGAGCTGTACGGGGCCGCGCACCTGTCCGCAGTTGAGCGAAGCCTTAACAAACGTCGTCATCACCGCGCCGAACGTGCGGATATCGAAGTAATGGCCGCACATATACTGCATCAGCTTTTTGTCGATATCCGGATCGGATTTTTTCAGCGCCTTCAAATCCGTTTCCTTATGCCCCGCCGATTCGAGCGCGGTTTTGTCGCTGGCGTTGAGCGGCACGCCGTCCTTGATGTAGATGCCGAAGCGCGGGTCATCCTCCTTGACCGTCTCCACGTAGTTGCGGATTTTGCGTTTGAGACAGACGTCCGTCACCAATCCGCAGCCCGTCTCGGGATCGACGCGCGGCATGTTGCCTGCATCGGGGTCGCCGTTCGGGTTGCCGTTTTCCACATCGAAAAGAATCACGAAGTCATACCGATTGCGAATCACATCAGCCATTGTCTTTCTCCTCCTTCTTGGTGAACAGCTTTTGTTTCTGATGGTAGTAGCCGATTTGGAAAATGCCCTGATCCTGCAGGCTCAGGCGCAGCGGATAGCTCTGCGTCACGTCACCGAGCAATTCGGTGATCATCTTGTCGTAATAGACCTCCGCGCCGCCGCCGATTTTGCTAAGGTGGCTCTGCGCCAGACGCAGCAGCGTCGGGAATACGAGCGCCGGCGTTGCGCAGGCGGAATTGAAATAGCGATCTTTGATGGTCGTGTTGATTTTCGGATTGGCCTTTTGCTGCACGGCCTCCAGCACCGCGAAAAGCCTGCCCAGCCGATACGGCAGATAGGTCGATTGTTCGTTCAGCTCCACGTCCAAAACCTCCTTATAAATAGGCGTTTGGTCTTTCTGCTGTTCAACGACATTGCGCAGCAAATAGGCTTTGATAATCGCGGCCTTTCCGCGGTTGATCTCCCTCTCCGCGCGCAGACGGATTTCCGTCTGCGTATACAGCGCCGACGGATAGAGCGAACCCGTCAGCACCGCGCGCAGCATTTCGCCGATGAGCTGGGGCTGTGCCGATTTATCCCGGCTGTTCGGGTTGACGGTCTCCCGCAGCAATGCCCACATGGAAAGCGTCTCCCGCTCATCAAACGCGGGGCGGACAATGTTCAGCCGCTCCTGATGCTTCTGATAATGCTTCACAAATGCATCAAAGGAATCCTGCAAAAAGAAGCGAACCGACAAGCGGGAGGCGTTCGGTGCAAGCCCCAGAATGTAAAATCGGTTTTCGGGATTCAGCGGCACGTTCGCCCATTTTACGGTGTTCCCCTGACAGAGCGCGGTCAACACGCCGCTCAATTCCTTTTGGGTGATTTCGTTCTTGTCTTCGCCGCCCATGCCCATCATCGCCATGAACGCGCTGCCGTAGGCGGGTTCAGCGCCCTCTGCCCAGTAAACGAGCGTCGTGTCGCCCAGCCGTCCGTGGAAATCCGCCTGCCCGACCATGTAATTGAGCGCCGCACCGTAAGCAAAAGCGGCATATTTACCGACCGGCGCGTTGCGTCCCTGTCCCTGATTGTTGCGCGCGCTTTCCTTGCCGTAGGATTCAAACGCGGGCGCGTTGAAGGAAACCAGCGACGCACCGGAGGACTGCGCCCCCATCACGCCCTTGATGCTCGGATGCAGAATGGCAATCGGACCTTCCTCACCCGTGACCAGACAACGCCCCATCACCGCGTCATCCGAATTGGCGTAGGCTTCATCCCACGCGCGGCGGATTTCCGGCACATCCTGCGCAAGTTGCAGCTCTCCCTCCGCATCATGCGTCACGAAGACGATGTTGCCGCCCTTGAGCAGCGCTTCCAGATTGGGCTGAATCGCAGGATGACAAGCCGCGTTTTCGGGCTTCCAGCGCTCAAAGAAATTCAAAATCGCCTTGGCCGTCGGATGCCGAACATCCTTCAAAACACCCTGATGTTTTCGCGCGCACGCCGCAAAGCATTCGCGCGTCCGTTCCGGCTTGCCCTTTGCATCAACGCCCAGCACATAGGCGGAATTATCGCACAGAAAATTCGCCGCCACACCACTGGAACGCTTCATAGGATCAGGCAGTTTCATCACCCGCGGAATCTGCTTGCCCTTTGCATCCGTGCCGCCCATCAGCAGCAGGTTTTTCACCTGTCCGTCCGCGTCCAGCTCCAAGCCCCAACTGACCTTCACCGGCGACCAGCCCTCTTTTTCCAGCTCGCCCCGCCCGACCAGCGCCTCATAACAGCGAACCAACGCTTGCAGGATCATTTGATCACCTCGCAATCCGTCAGGTCGAGCACGCCGTTTTCCAGTTTTGCGCGGAAAAACATCGGCTGAATGTCGTTTGGATCAGAAAAATCCATATCATATAGCATAAAGCCCAAATCTCGTGTTTCTGAAATTGTCGGAATCTTGCCGCCTTCCCACAGGCCGAAATGCGCCGTGCACTCGCGTGTACCGCAATAAGGCTGTGAATAGGCTTGGCCCCTGCGCAGTCTGCGCTTGATGATATCCTGAAACTTGCCCGGATTATCCGACTCGTTGGCCTGATCGGTCATCTCAAAATGCGCCTCGATGACATAATGCACATCGCGGAGCATCGTCGTCGCCCGCTGCTGGATATCCTCGTTTCGGTCGATATACGAAGCTGCCTTGCCGTTTGCCTCCGACATTATTGCACTCGCCAGAACTTTGGATTTGACCTCGTTGCGCCGCAGATTGGTGAACCGAATCGGGTTCATCACATAAATTCGGTCGATGACATATCGAAGGCCTGGGTGCCAATAGACGCTCTCGAGCATGCCGCGCGCACCGCTCGGCGTCGGCACATCGTATGAATAACGCTCGATTTTTAATTCTGGACGCGTCCACAACGCATAGTCGCCCCAGACTTCCATTTGAACGGACATGTTTCTCACCTCCACACGCTTTTTCATTCGAGATGGCTTTATTATATTGCTCTATTTTTATATCATCAGAAACGCATCATCGACTTCCGTCGAAAGGCCGCATTTCGGCTTGTACGCATCCGGCTGAATCAAAATGCCGAATCCGTCCTCCTGATGATCTTCCACAATGCCTGCAAAAACAAGGTTCTTATATTCGTTCTGATACACGTTCACGGAGCTTCGTCCCAATCGGCGAATCAGCGCCCTGCTGTACAGCCCCGCGCGAAGCTGCGCGATATCCTCCGTGTTCCCTTCATTCGGCACATACACCGTGCAGGTGTCGGTGTCAATCAGGCGAAACGCTTCCGCCGTCTTTCGGAATGTGCAGGCTCGTTCGCTGTTTAGGATCTGCTTTTCATCCAGCGCATCGTCGCCCTTCACCCAGAGCAGCCGATCGAAATACGCCCGAATCGCGGGACGGGTGTTGATTTTCTCAAATTCCCCCATCACCTCCGTCGCGGCCTCGCGCTGCTGTATCATGGAGTGCGGAGGATCTCCTTCCGCTTCAAAGACATGCACAACGCTTTCCGCCGCGCTCCGCTTTCCCTCGCGGTTGCATCGCCCCGCCGCCTGCAAGATGCTGTCCAGCCCGGCCAGTTCGCGCCAGACCGATGGGAAATCGACGTCCACGCCCGCCTCCACCAAACTGGTCGAAACGACGCGGCAGACCTGCCCGGTTCGCAGCCGCGCACGAATGACGTTCAGCGTCTCTTCGCGGTCTGTCGGAATCATCAGCGTGGAGAGATGGAAGCGCCCTTCCTCCGGCAGACGTTCATACACCTGCTGCGCGCGTTTCCTCGTGTTGACGATGCAGAGCACCTGCTCCGCCTCCGCCAGCCGCCCCGCCAGCTCCTCAGACGTGAAAACGCCCTCTCGCCGAAACGAAACCCGGCGAAAATCATCGAACAACCCATCCGGATCGGGCGCAATTTCACGCTGAACGAGCGTCGGCGCAAGCTGCTTGAACAACTTGCCCAGCGCGGGCTGTGTCGCCGTACAAAGCACCGCGGTCACACCGTAATGCTGCACCAGCTCGCCGATGGCCGAGACGCACGGCATCAGGAACGGCACCGGGATCGTCTGCGCCTCATCGAAGATGACGACGCTGTTTGCGATGTGGTGCAGTTTTCTGCATTTCGAGGTTTTCGCCGCGTACAGCGATTCAAAAAACTGTACCGCCGTCGTCACGACCACAGGCGCATCCCAATTTTCGCAGGCCAGCCGCTTGCGGTAAGCCTCGGGCGTTTCCTCGCCGTCATCCGCAAATTCGACCTGACTGTGATGCTCCAGCACGTTTTCTTCGCCCAGCACCTCGTCAAAAACGTCAGTGTTTTGAAGGATGATGCTGGTATACGGAACCACATAAATCACGCGCTTCAGGCCATGCTTCGCCGCATGCGACAGCGCGAACGCCAGCGAAGAGATCGTCTTGCCGCCGCCCGTCGGCACGGTCAGCGTGTACAGCCCCCGCTCGTCCTCCCCGCCGCGCAGACAGCGCGCCAGAATCTCACTTCGCTTGGCGCAAAGCTCGTTGGCGGGCGCTTCCAGCCACGGCGCGACATGGGCGTTCAGCTTTTCCAGCAGGCGTTCCGGCGTTTCCCCCTCGCCGCGCGGCTGTCCGCCCTGAATCGCCGTCTCCGTATCCAGATAATCCGCATCCACCAGGCACGAAAATAGCATGCGGGTGTACATCGCCAAGCGCCGCGCGTCTTTCTCTGCCGCCAGCCACGCAGGAAACCGAGCTTTTGCCGGAATTTCGATTTCCATTTTCCACGCGGAAGGATCGTTTCCGCCCGTCAGGCATTTGTTCAGCCGCGCCCAAAGCGTTCCGCCGCCGTCGTTCGTCTTGTCTCCCCAGTCCGGCAGGCCGCCGTGATGACCCGCCACGGCAAACGCCGCAAAGGGATCGCCCAACTGAGCCGCCAACTGTGCGCCCGCCGAAGCGTGATCCACCTTAGCCGTATGCGCCGGATCGCGCTGCCGCTTCTGCCCGTTGTCGCTGTATTTGCCGATGTCGTGCAGCAGCCCCGTCCGATAGCCGTGCTCCTGCGCGCCAAATGCCGCCGCAAATTCTCCCGCCAGCGCCGCGACGTTCTCCTCGTGCTCCCTCAGCGGTTGATATGTTCCGTCCGGCTTCAAGTGCGTGACATAATCCATTTCGTTTTCCCCCTCTTTGTGCAGACAGCGTCCATCGCCCCTCCTGCCCATACAGCGACACGCCGTCCGCCGACTCGTGAAACTCCACCACGTCGCACACGTCCGTCACGTTCAGCCGCTCAGAGGCCATACGCCGCCTGCCCCTTTCTTCGTTTGTTTGATCCATTCTATCGTAGCACATTTGTTCGATATTTCCAACATAACGGTGTGATAATCTGGCTAATTTTCGAAAGATTTGTAACCGGATAAGTCGGAAAAAGCAAATGCTGCACAAAACGCGGGCGCGCCCCTGCCATGGGAATACGGATAAATGCGGAAAATATCCTGAAAACATCTTTCCTGCAATCCTTCAATTTCCCTTTGCCGAAAAATATTAATATGTGTAAAATGATAAATTGATATTTTCCATAACCATACAGCATGGTATAATACCGACAGGGAATTGATGAGGAGGATTTTGCCATGCATGCTAAACATCGCTTCTTGATCACACTTTTTTTGCTGCTTACACTTTCCATAACCGCTTCCGCGGAATCTACGCCCTTCTTTCCATGTGTCTTGAATCATCCCTACGAATCGAGTCAATATGAGGAATATGTTGAGATAGACCTCAAAAAATGGTATCGCTCCGACATTGATAATTGGGTAGACGACGATCTAATGGTCAAATCAGGTTCAGCGATTGTCCTAAATCATTCCATTTTAATAATTGATCTCCATTTTTCCGACTCTTTTGATTATGAGTCAAATGATACGCATGTTCCCAATGAAATCACCTTCTGCAATCGCGATCCCAATGTAACCGATGATTCAGGAACACCAGAATGGCAGGTCACAATATTCCCTGATCAGGATGATCCCTATGCTTTCCATTACTTTGGCACATTTAATTGGACAATGGCAGGGATTCACATGTTTGGTAGATACCTTGCATTCGAAGGCGATCCTGAGCCTGATTCATGCTTTTCCCTTCTAATCGCTGTCTATTAATAAGTGTGTCAAAACAATATAGGCTCGGATATTCAGTTCAATTAACCCGATGAAAAAGGCAACTACACGCTCGTATAGCTGCCTTTCGTGTTGATTGAGAATGTTCTTGCGTTAGTCCATCAGCGGATGGCGAAGAGCTTTCTTCGTGTTGTTGCCTTGACGCGCCCTCTGTGCTCTGCTACTAGATAATTAAGGGCAGGTTTCCCTGCCCTGTGCAGACTGAGTTCTGCCAGACTTGTAAATGAATTTGCGCATAATACTTGACGATACCCCTTTCTTGAGGAAAATGCAGAAAAATCCCCTTGACTTCAAGAAGAAATCAAGGGGAGGGGAAAGAAAAAGGAGCATCCAGAGATGCTCCATCCGGAAGAATGTGCAAGTCATGAGTAGGATTTGTTGCAGATTCTATAAATATTTAATCGCTGAAAAACGTTGGATAAGCGATTTTTAAAAGGCGCATAGCACAATCTGCGATATATTGACTGCCATGAAAATTGAGTGCATATATAGCACCTGAAGAAATCGCTGTAATCCTTGAAAGCGAAGATTCAGATTCAAGTTGTACAATACAATCTTTAGAATATTCTTTGCCGATATCTAAAAGGAATCCGCCGTCCATGCAATAAGGCAGAAGTACAATGATATCGGGATTGGCAACTGCCAATGATTGCTCATCGGGACAATACAAACCATTCACATTGCAAACATTTGCCACAAGGTCAAAGAAGATACTTGGTTCACCAAACAAAGCAACAGTCTTTTTTTCATTTGTAGGTATTTTGTTTGCAACTTCACGGATGCTTGACATGGAAGAAATCATCTCGTTTACCATAGAGAGGGCTGCATCTGGCTTCTGAACAATATCGCCGAGGAGAATGATCAAATGGATGATGTCATCTATTGACTTTGGCGAATCGAGAAAGAGGGTCGGCACTGTAGAATGGAAGAAAGCGGGGAAATCTTCCTCGAAGTTATCTTGCAGGTACGAATCCAGAATCAGAAGGTCAGGATTCAGTGAGAGAATTTCTTCTTCGTCGGAGTTTTCCCAGCATTCGCCAGCAGCCTGTTGACTTTTTATCATAGTCGGCCAATCATCGATACCAGACTCAGCATAATGATGTCCCACGTAGATGATGCGTTCAGGTTCTACTAATCCGTATATAATTTCCTCAGCATAAAGCGGAAATACAACAATTCGCTGTGGAGGAGCATTGCTACAGTCTGCTGAAGCTATCCATGGTGTAAAAACACAGATTGAACACACCGTACAATAAATCATAGCTACAACTCTTTTTATAGGCAGCAACTTCATGATTGTTATCACTCCTTGATTTTTGAGCCGTTATCTTTTCGAGATAAGGTGTCAACAAACTACAATAGAAATCTGATAAACTAAAGAGACAGAGGTCAATCGAAAATAACGCCTTCATGCCAACCATAGTACACCCAATCGTTATCGGAATACGGGTGGAGATGTCCCTTTTTATGTTTGGTATCAAAGGAGTAAACCGCTGGTTCAGGGCCCTTACCAAAGTCGTGCAATCCATAGTATACACCGCCATGACTTACAAACTTCTTTTTATCCTGGTGTTCTCCCAAAATCATTCCGGGAATCAACCCGAGAGTACCACCAATGTCAGAGATTTCTCCCCAAAATACCATGTTATTTTCAAACATCGGCGTCATTCCGGCATAGTAAGTCTTGTGGCTATGTCTTCCCTTCTTCCCCAGTATGCCCGCTCTAATAAACATGGCGCAACCAGTATCTTTATCCGCACTTACATCGGTTTTTCTGTCTACCAAGTATTGCAAGTTATTCATTAGGGCAGATACAGTTACGGTTGGTTTCTTGGAATTTGGGGATTCTATCGCTTGTTGTGTATGTAGAGTGATTGCACGTGTGTTCTGAATGCGAGTAAGGAGCGTTGTCCACAGCGAGGATGTACTCGCACAACCATCCTCATCAACTTTTGTGATTGGAGAATTGACACAGTATGAGTAGGTGTTGTGCTGAAGGGGCAGTTGTTCACCGAGAAGAATATCAGCGTTCAGATACTTACGGATAATGGGATTATAGTATCTGCTCCGCAGATAGTAAAGTCCGGTCTCCTCATCATACACATACCCACGATAGCGGAACGGATTCAGCGTACCAATCGTCG
>ERZ773235.1284-NODE-1284-length-26564-cov-9.761553_pt1 | contig 26564 bp, 31 predicted proteins | sample MGYA00580522_ERZ773235 | MGnify/ENA primary metagenome ERZ773235 (study PRJEB29015, sample SAMEA2737797) | human gut metagenome | biome: human gut; feature: human-associated habitat; material: faeces | place: China | collected 2012 ...
GGAGGCCTTCTCGCCGGGGTCGGGCGGATAAAAGAATCCCTCGTCCTCTACGCAACGCTGCAGATCCTGCAGCAGGATCCCCGGCTCGACCGTAACGGTCATCGTGTCGCGGTCAAGCTCGAGCAACTTATTCATCAGGGAAAAATCGAGGATGATGCCGCCGTCCACAGGTACGGTAGAACCGACGAGATTCGTTCCTGCGCCGCGCGGCGTTACGGGTATACCGCGACTATGAGCCGTTTGCAGGATGCGGCTGACTTCCTCGGTGCTCTGGACGAACACCAGCGCGGCGGCTTTTCCCTTGAGGCAGAGGATCTTCCCACGCTCTTGAAGCTGGATATCGTGCATATCTCCGAGAATATGGAACCCGCGTTTCTGCAAAACATCGAGAAGGATGGTGTAACACTGTATGCTGCAGAAGATTGAAAACTATAAACGTGCCTTTGCACAGTTGGAAGATGCCGTCAAAAGCTATCTTGCAGCGCCGCAGGATACGTTGTACCGTGATGGACTGATCCAACGTTTTGAGTTCACAGTGGAGCTGGCGTGGAAATCGCTCCGCGAATACTTGGAGGATCAGGGCGTTGTGCTCGCCGTCGTTTCGCCTCGCGCTGTGCTGAAGGACGCCTATGCCGCCGGCATAATCGACGATGCCGATATGTGGAACGCGATCATTTCCGCACGAAATATTACCTCCCATGTCTACGATGAGGCTACCGCCACCGAAATCGCACGGCAGATCTGTGAGGATTTCACGCCCGTACTCCGTTCTTTGCTATTGCGCTACCAACAGTGACATGAATTTACCCCGACAGCCTTATGCTGTCGGGGTTTTCGCTTTGTCTCGCTTCGCGCACAGGTCGTCGTTCCAGTCTTTTCCCTGCGGACGCAGGCGCTCCACGTCCACATCCATCTCCTCCAGCACTTCCATCATGCTTTCACAGGCATCCTCACCAGCCTCGTCATTGTCGAGGCAGAGATAGACCGTATCCAGCTTTGGATTCTGCCGCAGACGCTCCAACACCGGCTGAACAGACGTACCGCAGCAGGCCACATAGCTGTGTTCCAGCCAACCTGCCGGATAGAGCGTGATGTGGGACAGCAGGTCGATGGGCGCTTCAAAGACGTAGAGGGAGCGATCCGTGCCATCCTTGTGGAAGCTGTGCTTCGCCTCGCTGCCCTCCACATTGATGCGGAACACCTTGCCCTGACTGTTGGTGCTGCGAAGATGGGCGTGCCTGGCTTCTCCGTTTTCGTCCACGCCCACGAACACACAGTTGTGGTGCAGAGCGTCCTCGTAGAGCAGCTTCTCCCGCACGAACTCCGTGACCACATCCCGGTCAATGCGCCGGTGTGCGGTCAGGTAGGCGTAGAGCCGCCGCATATTGAGATAGGCCTCCGGCAGCGCGAAGGGCTTCGGCTCACGTGGCTCAGGCTCTTTCTTGACGATGGGGATGATGCCCTGGCCGTCCCTCCCCAGCAGCATAGTCACCGCTTCGGGATAGGTCTTGTCGTAGAACGCCATGACGAAGCCGACCGCCCCGCCGCCTCGCCGGGTGGCATGGTCGTACCACTTGGCGCCGCGCACGGTGATGCTGTGGTCGCTGACCAGCCGGTAATCCCGTCCGGCCATAATGAGTTTCTCGCCTCGATCCAACAGAAAAGACGGCAGGTCAACCTCGTTGGCCTGCCGTTTCTCTGCGGATGTGAAATAGATAAATTTGCCCATAATCCTCCTCATGTAAAAAGCGAGCCGCATAGCGACCCGCTTCTTTCTATTCTTCTCGTTGATAATGAGGTTCCGGTGTGTACTTCTCTTTTTGATATTTCCGATATTTCTCCTGTGATGTGCTTCTGTATTCATTTGCAGACGGGACTTCATCATACATAACAGGTTCATCGCAAATGGCATCCAGCAAGATCTTCTCCAAATGCTCATACTCAGAAAACTGATCCAGCGATGCCATGACAAAGGAATCTCTGACATATCCGGAACTCTGTGCCATCAGCTCCTGATCCATATAGTAGCCGTGATCCTCCACGAAGAATGTCATCATCATAACGACGGTTCTGGTATTTCCTTCGCGGAACGGATGCGTCTGCCAGACTTTTGGAAAAGTCATCGCCAACTCATGGGCGAATTCCTGTTGTGAGAAAGCATCCCATTTCTTACTATTAATTGTGTCAAAGGCGTTTTGCAGATCCTGCGCGATGTTCTCATCATTGCTATACCACACGCTTCGTCCGCCCAGCAATTTTTCCCGTTTTTCTATGTTGATCACACGGAACTGTCCGGCCCAGTCATAAATGTCGCCAAACAAAAACCGGTGTATCTGGCATAAGCCCTTCGGAGAAAAATCATGAAACCCCTGTTCATAGAGCAACATCATGTTGGCACGAGATTGTTCTGCTTCGATCAATTCGAGCGTTTTCTCATTCTTGATCTGTAGCTTGTTGCGCAATACCGGCGCATCATCATACAGATAAATGTCAGGCATGGTACTTCACCTGTTCGGCCATTCTCCGGTGAGAAGCCAGCAATGCGGTTTTCATCTGCTCACCCGTGATCTCGCCCCGCGCCCAACAAAGGGATAGTGTGCGGGCATAGTCGGAAACAGGAACGCCCTCAATGGCGTTGATCGCATCCGCCGTTTTTACGGCAGCCACGCGGCGACTCAGTTGCTTTACGGTCATCGATCATCACCTCATTTTTAGCATACCACATAGCCGATAAAAACGGAAGAAAAACTTTGGCGGCCGCAATGGATTCATGATGTCATTTGCTCCTGCCGCTGTGCTTCCTCGTGGTCATCCCGCTTGTGTCCCATGGCCATGCGTTTCTCCTGCAATCGCCTGCGGCGCTTGGAGTCGATACGCAGTGTGGCGGGAGAGATCAGCGCGTCATGGTGGAAGATGTTACCGAGATGATGCAGCAGGCGAAGGGTGGCAGGGAGTATAGATGTATTCTGCGCCGCGACTGTATCCCGTGGTCGCTCCGCCACTGCAATAGGGGGCGGGAGCGGCGCTTGCTCAGCAGTTTTCGCCGCAGGATCTTCGGTCAGCCGGATATGCTCCGCTTCCCGGATGACGGCATTCAGCAGCACACGGAACTCTTTCTGCTGGGAAAGCGGCAGGTGTTGGCGCGGGTTTTGATTATGAAACCGCACCAGCTCGTCCTTCACCTGATTCCATTGCGCATAGCACGCCGCCACCTCTGGCAGCTGTGCCAGCCGGTTTACAATGGCGTCTACCGTGGCCTTTACCGGCTTGGGCAGATACCCGTACTGGTGCTTGCCGCTTAATTGGGAGAGCTGCTGCAACAGCTCCAGCATCATCTGCTCTATTCCTGTATCCGGGCAAGTCCGCTGTTCCATCTGCGCGGTCAGCTCCAGCAGCTTTTCCTGTGCCGTTTGGATGCTGCGCTTATAAATGCTCTCCTTGCGGATATAAACATCCTTCAACTCCTCCCGGAAGATGGTGCCGGTGAGCTTGGAACGCATGGCGAAGATACCTTTCTTCGTCAGGTGTCCCATCCTCGGATCGTCCGACCACACCATCATGTGGACGTGGGGGTGATGCCCCTCGTCATGAAACGCTGCGTACCACCGCAGCTTGTCCTGCGGGATGCGCAGTGCCTCCGCCAGTGTGCCGGACTGCTGGAGCAGCAGGGGACGCCAAGCGGCGGCATTGTCGTAGCCGGTCTGCACGGCATCCTCCCGCCGCAGAGAAAAAATGAATGTCCACACGCGGCCTGTGTGGGCGTTCAATTCTGCCACGGCTTTGTTCAGATCTGTGACCGGCGCTGCACTGAACAGCCCATGCCCACCGTGCTTTTCCGCCCGTGGCCGCTGGGCGATATACTTCATGTAGCCGCTCTCCGGCTCCATCTCGTGCAAGTGGCTATCCAGCGCGGCGGCGATATATGCTGACGCGGTGGCACGATTCGGTGTGATGAGATAGTCCTCATACTCGAACAGCTCCTTCGTGTCGGGATAGTCTTTCAGCAGATCCTCGATGAGTTGCCGTTGTTTTTCCGTCACCGATCCAGTGTCGCTTGTGATTTCCACGCCGTCCCGCTTGGCGATGTACTTCATGTATCCGGTGCTGCCGCCGCCCTTGAAGTAACCGCTTTTCTGTATCAGTCGCGCCACAGGTTACTGCCTCCGATGCAGCCGCAGGGCGTCCCGGAAGGAGAACGCACCCTGGGTATCGGTCACCTCCCGGACGCTGTACCCACGGTACTTGCGATACATCTCCGCGTCCATGTCGGCGTCCTCCGCCAACAGGTGGTTGGTGATGCTGTGTTCCACTGCTAAGTTGAACAGCAGCTTGCCGACTCGGTTGCAGTACACGCCCAGCGAACCTTCCAGTACATCCAGTAGCACTTTGGGCAGGAACGCGCTGGCTCTGCTGGTGTGCAGATAGCCGTCATAGAAGCGGATAGCTTTTTCTACGAACTCATTTCGTGTAGGACAATTATCATCCTTATACATCCTCTCCACCAGCTTCCATGCCTCGTCTGAGAGCCAGACGGTGTGTCTGCTTTTCTCTTTATCTTCCATATCCAATTCTCCTGTTATTTTTGTAAAAGCGTCATAGAAAACCGCACAGGGCTGCGCAAATCGGCTGTTTCGCAGCCAAACAGCGTCACGCCGTGCCGTAAACCGTTGAAAGAGCGTCATTTCCCGACGCCGCAAAACCCGCCGTGGCAGTCCGCACTGCGGGCTGCTGTGATGGCCCTTGGCGCAATTAAAGCGCCAAGGTTTTTCACCTGCCCACCTTTCGGCGCACCGAAAGCCCTCTGAAATCCGCTCAAAACCGCTCCAAACAGCCGGGGCCGCTACCGTTACTCTCCCGCGCTCCTGCGAGGCCACAAACCGGCCCACAGGGGCAAACACGGGGCTACATCTGTATCTGCGGAGACGGCCCCGGCTCCTCTTGAAGCTGCCGGGCGAAATCGTGCAGGCTCATGCCGTTTTGCTGCTGGCAGAACGCCTCCATCTTCCGCGCCAGCACCTCCTGCTCGGCGGCGTTCAGATGATAGCTCCAGTTCTCCTCTGAACCATCCCCCTTGCAGAGATTCAGCTCCAACGTATCGCATACAGCGTCCCGCTCTAAATCGTAGTTGGCGTAGATATTCAGCCAGTCATCGTTCTCGTCCGTGCAGACGAATGTGCCGAAGGCGGCATCCACATCGAAGTCCGCTTGCACATAAAAGTTCAGCTTACCGTTTTCCATCAGGATCTCATCGCTGAACGAAAAATTCTGTGCGGAGAGATGCCCCGGCGATGTGAGCTCCTTGTCGCCCAGATGCTCAAGCAGCTTGCGCCATTTCTCATCATTGGATGCAAATTGTGACCGGGTGGCATGATAGGTTGCCGTGGATATATCCCGTATGGACCAGCTTTGCCATCCGTCCATAATATTGACTGCGGAGAATTCCTGCTTATCAAAACTGATGTCGAATGCACCGGTGACTTTACCGGTGTTCTCCATGCGGAGTGCAATTAGCTCATCGTATTCCTCTGCCGTGATGGGTCGACCATCCGCAAACATTTTGATAAACAGATTCGGCGCAGTACCGTTTCTGCACATCGTATAGATCCGCAGCTTCTGGGCTGCAGTCAGCAATTCCTCGCCGGGTGTTGTTTTGAAATACCACTCACGTCCGTTCTCTGTCACATGATAGGCGGCATAGGTGCGGGCTGCTTCCTCCGCCTGCCGCGCGGCAAGATCCTCCTGCCAAATCTCCCGGCTGATACGATCGTACTCCTGCCTCGGGAGCTGATCGCACAGGTCGTCCAGCACATCCTCCAGATGCTCCTGCAAGGTTTTATCCTTGAGGTGCTTCTCGATAGCAGCCTTCCATCTCCGGTCGATCCACAGCATGATGTCCACAGAATCCGCCATGCTACTTTACCTCCTTCACCGCACCACTACCAGCCGGCGCAACGGCAGGCAGCGCGTGCTTTATCTCAGCAGAAGCTGCCTGCGGCTTCGCAGCCTTGGGCGGGCGCTTGGGCTTGGGCGCAGGCGCAGCCCTGCTGTCCAGATACTCCCGCACCGGTTCCGGCACAGTTTTCTCATAGAGCTGCTGGAGCGCGTCCTCCATACGGCTCTGCACAGAGGAATTCTCTTTTTTCAGAGAAAACTCCAGTGCGTCCAGCTTGTCCTCATCGAAAGCAAGGGTGATATTTACTTTCTTCATGTTGGCCTCCTCAGTCATAGTTGATATACGGGATCTCCAGCCAGTGCGTCCAGCCGCGACCCTCAAGCTGTGTTTTCACCACGCCGTACTTGGTACCCATGGCTTCTATCACTTCGCCGTTTCCTATGTATACGCCGATGTGTCCCGGCTTCCACACCGCCAGTCCCGGCGTGTCCGGCATGGTCTGGATCGCGCCCTTGCGCACGGCGTTGTAGTACATCTCGTTGGCGCCGATGTCCGGCATGCCGTTGCTGCCGTACTGTATCTCCATGGTCTCTCCATCCAACCAGCCGTAGCCCTTGATCAGTCCCACGCAGTCGGCGGTGCGCTTGTCCAGCCAGTTGGCCCTGATGAACGCGGCGTATTCTCCCACGCCCTCCGGGTACTGCGTCAGCTTGTATTGCAGCAGCTCCGGTGTCAGCACCTGTCCGTAGGTACCCCACACATAGCCCCAGCCGGAGTTCCATGCGTTGGTCACATAGGTCACAAGGTCAGCGGCGTTTTTGGTAGACGCATCCGTAAGCATGGCGGCATCCAGCTCCACCGGTGCGCTGCCGCCCGCAGCGTATGCGCCGTCAAAGGTATCGCCGCCGCTGCTGCCTGTTACCATGGTGTAGATGTGGGCGGCGTTGGCCTTGTCCTCCTCTGTCACCGGATCGCCCTGCCACGCTGTCAGCTTTTCATAGACCGTGGCCAGCGGCAGCGGTACCGCTACTTCGTAGGTCTCTGTCTGCACGGTCACGTTGCCGTTTTCGTCCGTGACGGTGGTGGTACGGGTGCGCTCCTGCCATTCATAAAAGCAGCCCACAAAGTTGGCGGCGGCGCGGCGGGTAGGCGCTTCGTCTCCAAAACAGAGGGCAAAGAAGATAGCCTTGACCTGCAAAGGGTCAAGGCCGCCGCTTTCCGCCTTGGCATTCACGGCGGCTGTCGCCGCATCCAGAAGGGTAAAAGCTGTCCGCATCTCGGAGATGTGATTTTTGTATTCCGCGGGGATCTTGTCTGAGAACGCCGGTCCATAGAAGGACGCGGACACGGCAAAATCATTGTGTTCCACCGCGGCGGTGCCGAAGCAGCACAGGAACGCTGTCAGCAGGATCAACGGAGAGAGGATGAGGGCGATGACCCACCCTACCGTTTTGCGGCCTTTTTCGCTGGCCAGCACAGCCGCCGCCAGCCGTGCCAACACAGGGGATGCCATCAGCGGCCACCTGCCGTGCCGAACAGCGCCGCCTTGTGGGGCGGTGCTTTCACCTCCAGCAGGTACCGCTCCGCGCCGCACTTGAACAGGCACTCGCCACGCCGCGCGTGGCGGATCAGCTCAAACTCCGCCTCGTCCAATTGCAGCATATCCATATAGAACCATCTGCCGATGGAGCCGGGGTTGAACAGGAACTGGTGGGGTGGGATGGCGAACAGCGGCTTTGTCATCTCCCGCACACCCTCCTGATCGAAGTCCTCCAGATTCTGGGACGCCATCAGCAGGGCGGAGTCCCGCTTCCGTACACGCTTCAGGCAGTTGCGGATATATTCTATGGCCACGGGATTGGATAGCCACAGATACAGCTCATCCAACGCCGCCACTGTGTTGCCCGCCGTCAGCAATCTGTCCGACATATACGCCAGCACATTGAACAGCAGCGCGTTCCGCAGACTTTTGGCCGCCGTCAGCATGCCGCCTACGCCGAACACAAGAAACCTGTCGCCGGTAATGTTGGTATGTCCGTTGAAGAACGGCGCGTCCGCGCCCATGCACAGAGAGTGCAGCCCCAGCAGCACCTCCTGCAGCAGCTCCCGCGTATACAGGCTGCCCGCCTGATAGTGCCGCAGCTCCTCCTCCATAAGTGCGTACAGGTCGGAGAGGATGGGATAATCCTCCGGCGCAAGCTGCCGGAAGTCCGTTTCCTCCGTAATGCCCCACTTCTGATACAGCTTGGACAGCATGATCTCGATGGTATCCAACTGAGGGTCGGAGAACTCCTTGTAGGCGCGAAAGAAATCCTTCAGGAAGGAGATGTGCCGCGCCAGCAGCGTGGACTTGCGGAACGCCTCGGGGACGGACTCGTCTGTTTCGGAAGTGTCTCCCTCATCCCAGCACCGCACCTCCAGCACGTTGATACGCTTCTCACCGGCCATGAGGTCGATGAAGCAGCCGCCTAAGTTCCCGCACAGCTCCTCCAGCTCATGCTCCGCGTCCAGGGAGATCACGGATTTTCCCGCCTCCAGCAGATTGCAGATCAGCAGCTTCATCAAGTAGGATTTGCCCTGACCGCTGTTGCCGAGAATGAGAATGTTGGCGGAGGTCTTGTCGCTTTCCCTGCGGTCGAAGTCCACCACGATATTGCTGCCGTACTTGTCCTTGCCGATGTAGATGCCCTTGGGATCGGTCTTGCCGGAGTAGTTGAAGGGGTAGAGATTGGCCACGCTGCTGGCAGGCAGCACCCGTTCGAACTCCCGCCCCAGCGCGTTGTGTCCCACGGTGCTGACGCAGCAAAAGCCCTGCTTCTGCCGCAGGAGCAGCTTGTCCACATTCAGCTTGCAGCGCACCAGCTCTGTCAGCACATCGGTCTGCAATCGCTTCAGCCGTTCCATGCTGTCTGCCGTCATCTCCAGATACACGGCGCAGTGGAGCAGCGGCTCATGCTCCCGATGCATTTTATGCACCAGCTCCGCCACATCCCGCAGGTTGCTCTCGGCCTCCACGGTCTGGCGCAGCTTGTTGGGGTCTGAGCCGTCCAGCTTATTCTTCTTATTGGCGTTGTCGATGATCCGATCCTCCTCGCCGGGGGACACCTGCCGGCAGTAGATCCGCAGGGTCACGCCGCTTTTCTCGCCTAAGTGCCGCAGGATGGCCTGCGCCTCGGTGCTGGCGGGATATTCCCGCAGGGCCCACACGCAGCGATAAGTGCTGCCGAAGATGTAATGATCCACCTCGAACTTCACCACACCCGGCGCGATGCAGTCCAGATAGGTACGCAGGAAGGCTTCCCGCGGGGTGGGTTCTTTTTTCCGAAAAGGTTTTTTCATATGCCCTCCCATCACAGCAAATAGAAGTCTATGCGCGGCTCCAGCTCCGGCTCCTGTCCGGTGAACTGTTCCGGCTCACGGAACAGTTCCGTGTACCGCGCCACCTGCTCGTCCGTCAGGGAGCAGAGACCGCCCTCCAGATCGTCTCCCACCAGAAAGAACGGCCCGCAGATGATGTCATCCTCCAGCCGCCGATTGGGTGCCATGCCGTTGAGCTTCCCCTCATCGTTGCAGCAGAGCAGCACGCCGTCCTCCATATACACCGGCTGGAACAGCCCCTGCACCTCCTGCTGGATGGCTTCCAGTCCGTCCGCCATCTCCTTCACATAGGGTGCTTTCCCCGGTTCAATTTTCAGTATCCGCATTTTATTCCTCCGTTTCCGTTGTCAGCCACCGCGCGCCATCCACAAGGTCAAAGCTCTCATGGGTGGCATCCTGTTCGAAATAGATCGCCAGTAGCTCCAGCAGCTTCTGCCCCTCGGCACGCCGCACGGCGAAGCCGCTGTCCCGGAGCTGCTGCTCCACGGCGGCATAGTGGACAGCACCGTCCGTTTTTCGCTGCCGCAGTACGAAGCAGAACTCCCGCGAGGATGCCATCATGGTCTGCGTGTCATCCAGATGCTGCCGATCCTGTGCCAGCAGCCTGCGGATGGCGGGGTTGCCCTCCTGCTCCAGCCGCTGGCGGTAGAACTGCCGGTTGTCCTGAAAGGACTCCTTGGAGTCCAGTGCCAGCAGTTCTATCTCCGCCATGGCCTTCAGTACGTTCAGCAGCGCCATTACCCGCGACCGGACACCCTGCTCCGGCAGGACATTCAGGTTGGTGGGCTGCACAAGATAGAAGGTCAGCTCACCGTCCGCAGTCTGAACGCCGCCTGCCGTGATGTCCTCGATGCCCACAAGCTGGCGGGTGGACTTTTTTCTGTTTTTCATGTTGGTTCCCTCCACTCGTAGTATTGCTGTCCGAAAAAGAAAAACGCCGCGGCGTAGCGCAGGAAATCCAGCATACTGACGCCGTCATGCCGAATGCAGAGAAAGGCCAGCGCCGCCGTGACCACCATGGGGACAATAGCGCCGGTCTGGGCCAGTGCCACTGCCGACAGCAGCAGTCCGATGCCGATAAACGCCACATCCCGCAGCGCCCACAGCCACAGCATGGGCCGAGCCGTCAGATTTTCGGGGTAAATATAAATTGCTCTCACCTCCTATGAGATGCCAAGTGGCCGCAGGTTTTCTTGCGGCCGCTCCTGTTACTTGGTTATTCCGTTTCTGCATTGTCCAGCGCATTCTCAATGAGCTGGATGAGGAATTGCTTCTGCTTGAGGTTGTGTGCTGCCAGATACTCTTTCAGCCTGTCGAAGAGTTCTGCCGGGATCTGTACCGCCAAGGTCCGCTCTGCTTTCATTCCGCCGCCTCCTTCAAAGTGTTCGGTGAAGATGCGCTCCACATATTCTGCCAGCGTTGCCAGCTCCATTTCTTCTTTCTCTGCCATGATTCTTGCGTGAAGCTCCGCCGGGATCATGGCGCAGAGGTTCTTTTTGCCCTCCATTGGCCTGCTCCTTTCCTTGATTTTGCAAGCAAAGCATACCGGAAGAAGTCATGGAAAGCTATTCACCAAACTCAACGAAGAAGTCATGTGAAACGGAAGCAACATCACCAATGCAGCTATACCGCCCGAAGGACTGCGGCGATCCGTCCCATGATGAATTCCACACAGGGGATCGCCACGCTGTTGCCCAGCGCCTTATAGCGGGCGCTGTCAGACGCGCCGGGGATATCCGTCCAGCCGTCCGGAAAACCCTGTAACCGTTCGCACTCCAACGGAGTCAGGCGGCGGATGAGATAGGCGCAGGCTTCTGCCTGCTGGCAGACGAGGTCGGTGGCATCCTTATGCTGTCGGGCGCTCTGGGTGCTGACCACCTCGCAGTCCTTGAATTCATCCACCCGCTGACGGGCATAGACCGCGTGGCGATCCATAGCAGTCAGCGTATAGGCAAGCTCTTCCTGACAGCCGAGGCCGTTGCCGCCGTTCTGCGGCTGGCGATCCACGGTATTCCCGGCGATGCAAATAGTATCAGGCTCCTGCTCCACCAGCGGCACATTGTTTCCGCCTGTGCCGTAACGGGCTGACATCGTGGGCGCTACCTTGTGCGGGCCGGTGTAGCGGCTGTCGATGCCGTGATTTTCATATACAAGCGGCTGATGTCCATGCTCCTGCGCCCGCAGCGTACCAGACACATTCTCCGAGCATTCCATGACATTTCCGCCCTGATCGTTGAGACACAGGACAGACGGCATACAGTTCCCGCTTGCCGAGCCTTTCAGCGTAGGAGCCAACTCCTCGCCGTAGCCGATGCTTCCGGCAGACGCTCCGGCACCGGCAGAAAAACCGGCGGCTACAAAAGTCTGCTGCTTCATGCCGGGACTGGCTTGCAGCGCACCTGCAACGTTGTGCAGATCCCGCACTTCATCCCGCTGATTGGCGGCAAAAGCTGTAATTTCTCCTTCATCCGGCTGCGTCACAAAAGTTTGCATTTGCATATTGGTGGTTGCCATCAGCGCGCCGGACACGCCGTGCAGGTCAATGCCCTCGTCCCGCTGGTTGATGTGATAAGCATCCAACCCAGTAGGCTGACCATCCGGCCGCATAAGTCCTGCCTGTATCTTCAGTGCACGCGCCAGCTTTTTCGGCAATTCCTTGCCGCGCTCAGAAGCTCGGCGCAAGATACCCAGACAGGCTTTCGGGGTCAAATAGTATTTTGTCGGCGGATCTGCCTGCAAAATCTGCGACAAGGAAGATCCTTTTACGTCGCTGGGCGACACCCCAGTATTGAGCGTCAAGGCACCGCCACGCCAGGGAGAAATCATCTCCCAATAGGATTCGCCCAGCAGATTGCCATGACCAGGGGTAAGGTCCAGGGACATGAACGGAATCGCGCTTAACTCGGACAATTTCTTCGAGGACGATCCGGAAATCTTCGCCCTTGGGCGTTCCGCTGGAAAAGGCTCCGGGGACGTTCTCCCACAATAAGTATCGAGGTCGTACATGGATATCTGCTCTGCCTCGTAATTGGTCTGCATATCTCATCTCCTTTACCAGCCTGACCTGCTCCATAAAAAGGCCGGAGCGTGCGCCGGCTAATCCGGCTCTCGCTCCGGCCACGGACAGGTCCTGGCACGGGCTGCCGCCGCAGATGATATCCACAGGCGACAGTTCCGCGCCGTTCAGTTTCGTAATGTCGCCCACATGGATCATGTAGGGAAATCGCAGCTTTGTGACCTCGATAGGGAAGGCTTCGATTTCCGATGCCCACACCGGCGTAATGCCGCTGCGGATGGCAGCCAAAGGAAACCCGCCGATGCCATCAAATAGGCTCCCCATCGTCAGCACACACTCACTATTCATTTTACCGCCGCCACCACCGTGCGGGTTATATTCACCGCACTTTGGGCGGTATACACGGCAGACATGATGTTGGCTTTTGTGGTGGTGTCCAAGCCAAATGCCCCTGCGATACGGGGAATCTCTCCGGCCGAGAGCATCAAGCCAAGCCCCAGCAGGGCATGATCCTTGAATACCATCAACCCTGCCACAAGGATGGTCGCCTGCAAAAATGCCGTCAGGCATAGGCCGATGACCTGCTTGCACCACTGGATGAAGCCGTCCCCATAGCCTCGCGGTACGCTGAACATATACAGGCTCCCCACGGCAATTTGGATGAGCAGGATGCCGCCGCGCTTGAGATTGGCAAAGAAGACTTTGATGACCGCGTAGGCCATAAGTGCAAGGCAGAAGATAACCATCAGTCCGCTGGTCACCGGCCCGAAGCCCCGCAGTGCGATAGACGCGCCTGTCGTCAGGCTCTCCACGGCGTCAAAGTCCGCCAGCGCTTCCTTTGCTACATCTCCGATGCCGCGTGTGCCATAGCCGGTGATACCTGCGGTCAGATCCGCCTGCAGCGACACCGCCAGCGCGTACAGCTTCACCGGCACTTGGGTAAAAAGGGAGACGGCCAGAAAGCCTTTCATGGCGTTCAAAGCCGTCTCTTTTACATTGCCCCGTCCTGCGGAGTATTCCACGCCGGTCTCGAAGCAGGAAACCACCAGCCCTATGGCGTACAGCGCCCAGCCCAAATAGGAGAAGAACAGCACCACGCTCTGCACCCAGCTCATGTCAAAAAGCTCTGCACCCATGCTGCCCATCTCCGCGAAAAAGTTGCCGAGAAAGCCCACGATCTGACCGTAGAACCAGTCCACGATCTGGCCCAGAACCGTTTCGGCTACAAAATCCCAGATAAATATTTTACTTCACCTCCCGCAACTAAAAAAGCACCCTGCCGCAGCAGAGTGCTTTCCAGTGGATATTTAATTGTTATGTTCTCCCTTGATGCCGAAAATATGGTACATATAGTTGGTTCTGGCATCGGCAATATGGTAAATCAATACAGATTCCTCCACAATGCGGTAGATACAGACATACTTCCCAATGAATAATGCCCGAAAGCCATACCGTCCCAGCAGTTGGGTCTCTTTTAAAACGCCTAACTGGGGAAAGGTTTCCAGCTTCCTTACCGAAGACAATATCATTTTGGCAAATTTTTCCGCAGATTGCGTACCGACTGTGTTTTTATGATACAGCAGCAAATCCCTGTATTCCAGTTTCGCTTCATACAGCCATTCAATCCGCATCCAAGACCTCCTGCGTCAGGCGCTCCATATCGTCCATAGAGGAGGTTTTTGCTCCCGCCAATCGGGATTGTTCCCGCTGCAGCAGCATATACAGAAGGTCAAGCTCCTTCTCCCGCTTCTCCCAGAGATCCATCGGGACAAAAACCATCTCGCCGTCGCCGTTCCGTGTCAAATAGATAGGCTCCTGTTTTTCCTTCGCCAGCCGAACCATTTCGTCATACCCGTTGCGCAGGGAAGTTGCCGAACGAATCATCATTTTACTCAGCTCCTCTCATTGCTTAATTATGCCTTTATTATAAACGAATTATTCCTGCACGTCAAGAAGGACTGCTAAACTTGGGGTATCACGCTTTCTTCTTCACATCGTCTGTTCCCACGCTTGGTCGGCCATATCCTGAAACACCTCCAGATAGTCAGACACCGCAGTGGACAGCACCTCATAGTCCTGCCGGGTAGGATGATACACATACCAGTCTACTTTCCCGGAGTCATCCCAGATGTGCGGCTCCACGCCGTTTCGAAAGTTGTGATTGGCGGTCATCTTCAGCCCCAGCAGGTCTGAGAAGCGAAGGCGCAGGGTGTCCACCTGTCCCTCGCTGCGGTTGAGGATCGTGATCTGCAGGGCATTGTACTGACTGCCGATCATGCCTGTGACGAATTGGATCTTTGCCCGGTTCATCTCACCCAGACGCACATAGTAGGCTCTGTCCACATAGGTGGCATCGGAATAGCAGCTCCCAACGATTTTCCGAAGCTCCTGTTCGTAGAAGGTTATCACCTCACACCCCTACAATGTCCCACACATACAGCGGCGCGGTGAGGGTGAATACAAGACAGGCGAACAGGATGGCGGGAGCCGTCCATTCAAACTGTCCTGTTTTCCGATAGTCAAAATAGCTTGTACCCACCTTCACAAAGAAAAACACCGCCAGGATCAGGTCGATGGCAGGGAATACCACGTTGTTCACCACCGTCTTGATCTGCCCGGATGCCGTCTGCCATGTACCCTCCACCGCGCTGGCCACATCGCCGGTGCCGGTGGCATAGGCCGCCACGGAGAACAGCCAGCACAGCAGCGCTGTTACACCCAGCAGCACTGCGGCGCGCTTTACCGTTTTCATCGTCATTCCTCCTTCACATCGTCATTTCCTGTGTCATCTCCGTCTGCTCCTGCCGCAGCTGCGCCAGCTTCTCTGCCGCCCAATCCGGAATGCACTCGTCCCGGATAACGCCTACGAACTCACTGCGATTCCAGCGGGTCGTTTCGCCATCCACGAGACAGGTGCAGAGTACAGACCTCCCACGGGCGTGGGGCAGACAGCCAAAGCCGCTATGGGCCAGCCAGAGCTGGTTCTCCGGCTGCCAGCAGTCCTCCCGCAGTGTGTCCGGTGACAGCACCAGCACCTTGCCGGTGAAGTCCTGCTCTCCGGTATCTGGCAGGCAATGCTCCGTGCCAAACAGGTGCAGCCGCGCCAGCTCTCCGCGGTAGTCGCTGACAAAGCCGTCCAGCACGGCGGGATGGCTGTTCACCACGAAGGTCAGGCGGTGTCCGCCGTCGGAGGGGATGAATATCCTCCGGCTCCACTGCTTGTTGACCTCGTGATACCGCCCGTCATAGGCATGCTCCTGCAGGGTATTGGCCAGCACGAAGCCCACCCGTTTGTAGCCGTATTGGTCGATAACGCTTTTGGCGCAGCCGTCCTTCAGGTGCATCCCATCAAAATCCCGTCGAATCGCCAGCTCTATGGCCCCGGCGCAGGCGCAGTTGGCGCGGAAGTTGGCGCGCCACAGCTCCAGCTCGCCCCGTTCTTGCGCTTCCTTGGCCGTGTAGGGATACATCCCCTCATTCAACGGCATAGATCACATCTCCCTCCGCCAGATGGTGCGCCAGCTGTGCCGGACAGCAGCCGCAGTTCAGCAGCAGGATCAGCACATCGTCCGGCACCGCGTCCAAGTCAAAATCCTCGTCATCCCTGTCGCATTCCGCGATGCACGGCGCATGGCACACAGCCGTCAGCACCTCCACAAGCTGTGAAGCCGCTTCGCACAGTCCCGCCAGCGCGTCCACCATCTGCTCCGCCGTCATCTTCTGGGGCATCAGCAGGATCAGGCTTCGCGTCATCTGCGCGGACAGGTCTGCGCCGTCCAAGCCGTGCTCTGCCAGTTCTTCCGCGGGGATGGTCAGCCCGCGCTGATCCAGTGTCATTTCGTTTTTCATGTTCATTGTCCTCCTATTTCATGTAAAGGCCGGTGGGGGATATGCACCAACCGGCAGGCTTTTCCGTTGCTGTCATAATCGTCAAAGAGCGTCATCTGCGGTGCGAAGCTCCGGGGATCGTAGTTGGTCATGATGTATTCCGCGTAGGTATCGTTTTTCTTCTTGGACTGGCTGTTGGGGCGCTCCACCTCGTAGATAAAGAAGTCATCGTACAGCTCGCGGATATATGCGCAGTTGTTATAGGACACCATGGCGAATCCTTTATGCGCCGCCAGCGCGTCATGGAGCCGCTGGTGGTCACTGCGGGGAAACTCCACCGTGTAGCACTCCGCCTCATAGTAGGGCGGGTCGCAGTAGATCACAGTCTGAGGATCGTTGCGGGCGGCGATGATGCTCTCAAAATCACGGTTTTCCAGCGCCACATCCTTCAATCGGCGGGAACACTCCCAGATCTCGTGGAAAAAGCGCCGGATGTCGCAGGATGCCGTGCCATAGCTGCCGCCGCTGCCGTTATAACTGTAACGCTGCAATTTATAGAACGCCGCCGCGCGGCGCACATCTCCCAGCGCCGCGCGCTTCAGCAGCAGCCCCTTGACCTCCGCCGCCTGCGATGCCGGGAGCATGACCTCCGCCAGCTCCAGCTGCTTCTGCATATACTCCGCGGTGAAGTCCTCACCCTGGAGGAACCGCAGCAGCACATCAAACTCATCATGGGCATTGACGGGGAGAAATTCCAATTCCCGCACCAGCTCCAGCGGGCGGTACTTCACGCAGAAAAACAGGTTATACAGGTCGTGGTTCAGGTCGTTGTAGATCTGCAGGCAGCCCTTCGGCACGGCGGTGTTCAGCGTGATGATGCCGCTGCCGCCGAACACATCCACCAGCGTTTGATAGCGGGTGGGCAGCAGCATCTGAATGGCCCACATGAGCTGCGCCTTGCCGCCCACCCATGGGATGAGCTTTTTCGTGCGCTCCTTCATTCCCCAAATTTCTCCAGCGCACGCTCCAAGCCGCTGATGGCGGCGTCCAGTCCCTTGCGCATCTTCTCCAAGGTGCGGATGGTGTCATAGACTTCGGCGGCGGTCTCCGCGTAATAGTAGCCCCGCTGGTCTGCCGCGATGGGAACGGTATCCCGGCGCAGGCGATTTACCCGCTTCCGCAGCTCGTTGCCGCTGATGGCCAGCGTCCGTTCCAGCTCCCGGCTGCTAACGGCGTTTTTTCGCCCCTTATATCCGTTCTCCAGATATCTGGCGATGGTTTCGTTTGTCACTGTCATGCTCCTTTCCGGCGGCCGCTCACCGAAAAGGGCGCAAAAAGAGGGATCGCTGTCCCTTTTCGGTAAGCGGTCCCTTTGTTATCGTTGTTTGTCTGTCAGCGGCGGCACTCTCTGCGGCCGCAAGGTCGGGTACGCCTTGCCGCAAAAAATACAGCGGCGGCAATTACTGCCGCGATAATGCAAATCGCTTTTTTCATAGTGTTTTTCTCCTTAATCTTGTAGTCTTTCACACACCACCACATACCGCTGTCGCCCACCCGAAGCGTAGGGATGGCAGGTCAGCAGGGTCAGCAGGTCGCGGTTTGGCTGGATCTTGATCTTCTCCGCCTCGTGGGGCTGGATGACCTGAATGTCCGTTACGGTGTAGGCCAGCGTCTCCCAAAGATTTGTGAGCTGCACTGTGTCGCCCATCTGCAGGCGGTCGATATGCCGGAAATAGTCCGCACCGCGCCAGCCCCGGTGGCCGGCGATGACACAGTTGGTGTTATCCCCACCGATGGGTGCGGAGGTATTGCCCAGCACCGCCGCACCTGCGGCAAGGTGGTCATCGGACGCGCCCAAGTAGACCGGCATGGTCAGCTCCATGGCGGGAATTTCCAAGACGCCTATGATCTCATCCTCGATGCCGTAGGCAGTCAAGTCGGCGGCGGGTTCTTCGCAGGCTTCCAGATCAATAAGACGGGATTGCTTTTCTGCGTAAAGCTGGCGGTTATACTCTTGTAGAGCCGCCAGCAGTTCGGGATATTGCTGCTCCGGCTTCCGTTCTTCGAGGAAGCTCTGCACGGCCTCATCCGTGTTGGCTTGCAGCCTGTACCCTGTAACCACCGGCCACAGCATGACGCAGGTGCCCGCCACGGCCAACAGTACCGCCAGTACAAAAGGTGTCTTACGCATGGCACATCCTCCTTCTTACCAAAAAGTAAGCACCGCCAACCACAGCCGCCGCGCCAAGGCCGATGGTCAGGCCGGTAAGGTAATGTCGCGTCCACGAGGATTCCGCTGGCTTTTCTTCGGCGGCAGTCGCTTCCTGTTCCGGCACATACGGCACACGATACCCTCGCACTATCAATCGGTGGGTATTGACCCCGAACGGGGTGCAGGTCACCAACGTTACATAGTCCTTGCCATCCTCAATTTGGAGCAGATGTGTGTCCGTGGGTAATACCGTATTGATGGCGTCTACCCTGTATGCCAGCGTATCACCCAGCACATGGATGTAAAATGTATCGCCCTCTGTAAGCTGGTCAATGTCCGAAAACAGCTTGGAGCTCGCCATGCCGCTGTGTGCCGACAGCACCGCATGGGTGCTGCTGCCGCCCACCGGCAAGGACGTTCCTACCACATGACCCACGGCACGCTCCAGCGTGTCCGCATCCGTGCCGTGCTGCACTGGCAGATATACGCCGATCTTGGGAATACCGATGTAGCACATGACACCGCCCACGGTAAGCTGCTGGGCATAGGCCAAGGGAGGGGCGGAAGCCCCTCCCTTAGAAATAGTCATCGTGCCGGACAGCATAGCGTTATATTGCTCCGCCGCCTGCCGCTGGGTGGTCAGCTCGGCATCGTCAGTGTCTTTGATGGCGGCGGTGTAGGCGGTTTCTACATCGGAGTGGTACTTTTCACTTAAAAGTTCTCCCACCAGCGGGTAAAGCAAAAGCCCCAGCGCCACAACACCGAAAGTCGCCGCCAGCAGCCAGCGCTTCACTGCTCGTTACGCTTGCGGGACTTCACCACGATGAACGCTGCCACGCCCAGCAGCGCCACGCCGCCGATGGTGAACATCCAAGTGCCGTAGCCGCCCGTCTTGGGCAAATCAAAGCCGGGGTTGTTGACCACGGTCAGGGGGACGATGGCGTTGCCGTCCGTCATGCTGACGGCCTTGCCGTTGACGGTGCCGGCGGCGGTCAGCAGCTTGGCGCCGCACTGCTCGCAAGCGCCGTTTTCCTTAGTGGTGATGACGATCTTGACCGCTTCCTTGAGGAGAATGTAGCCCTTGTCGGTGGCAGTCTCAGTCAGGGAGTAAGTGTCATCCTCCAGCCCCTTCACCACCACATGACCCTGCACGTTGGGGACGAAGGTGGTGGCGTCCGCTTTCTTGGCGGCAAAGCCCTTGGCGTAGTACACGCCATCCTTCAGGTCGGCAATGATGTAACAATCGTCGGTATCGTTGTGCAGCAGGAACTTTACATTCTGTGCGCTGCCCTTGCCATCCGAAAACTGCTTCAGTACATCCACGCCGTAGGTGTAGGCATGGCAGCAGTCCTCCAGCGTGTCAAAGTAGGTGGTGTTGGTGCGCTTCCAAGTCAGCACGACCTCATTGGGGTTGTCCTTGTCGCCCATCTGGGCGTCGGCAGTCAGAGTGGCGGCGTAGGTGATACGCATGGTGCAGTCGGAGTAGCCGCGCTTCACGCTGTCGGTGTAAACGGTGGCAGCTTCGTTGATCTCGCTCAGACCGGCATCGGTCATGCGGATGGTCATGGTGTTGGCGGTATCATCGTAGGTCACGGTGAACTTGCCGGAATCCTCCGCCCAAGTGGTGATCTTGTCGGTGCAGCCACTGTCCTTGAAAAACTCGATGACCACGTCGTTCTTGTTGTACTTGGTACCCTTGCTCAGCGTATCCACATAGGTGTACTCGCTGAGAGAAGTCGCCTTGGAGGTAATAGTGGGCAGGGTGCTGATGATCTGATAGTCCACGGTGTCACCCACAGAAGCGGTGGCGGTGTGGGCGTAGCCGTCCCCGATGTCGGTCAGGCTGCCGGTATTTTTGCCGGTGGAGTTCTTTGCTTCACGCACGGTCTTATCCAATGTAGGATTACCGGTCTGATTCTTGGGATAGACGGTGACATCGTAGTTCCATGCCGCGCCGTCAATGGTGGTCATGGGCAGAGACACGAAGAAGGGATTGCAGGTGCTGGTGACATTCTCGGGAACGCGGGTCTCCACCACCAGATACAGCCCTTGCTCAAGATTTTCCGCGGAGGTGTGACCGGCAGCATCCGTCTCGGTCATGGCCGCGCCGCCGTTCTTCGCAGCCGTTTCCAGCGCATTTTTCGCGGTGGTGGCATTGGCGGTCAGGGCGGCGGACAGCTTGTTGTTCAGCAGATCGGAAGTGTAGTAGTTTTTGCCGTTTTCGCTCTTGTGGGCATCCGCGGCGGTCACGCCGATGGCGGACAGTACCGTGTCAGCGCCGTCAAAGCCGTACAGCACGCCTACCTGACGCTGGCCGTCCACCAGCTCATTATTCATGGCGATATCCGCCACTCTCAGATAGGTAAACTCCACGCCCTGCACGGCGTATTTTGCCAGCTTGTCGATAACGGCATCGTCATGCAGGCCGGTGCTGACATAGGATTCCGCGTCCCACGCGCCGTCCTTGCTGGTCATGGTGATGTCGTACTTATAGATGTTCAGGGAAGCTTTCTTGCCGGGGTCGATGGTAGGCGCAGAATCTGTTGCGGCGAACGCCGTGGTCATCAGGCCGATGACCATAAGCGCCGACAGCAGCAGCGCCACTACGCGATGGATCTTTTTCATGTTCAGTTGTTCTCCTTCTTGAATTCAGATTTTTTGCAAAAACAAACACCCATGCCCAGCATGAGTGCCGCAAACAGGATGGGTGCAGCGAAGCCACGACCGCCCGTAAACGGCAGCACAAAGTCCGCATTGTTGCAGAGGGTCACGGTAATGTCCGGCGCGTCCGCCGTCAGTGCATCCACCGATACCGGCTCGGGCAGCAGGGTATAGCCTGCGGGTGCTTTGACCTCGGTGACGCGGTACTTCGCCCCAAGCTTGAGATTGTCCCACTTGGCTGCGCCGGTGCTGTCAGTGGTGGACTTGTCGATTTCTGCCCAGCTTTGACCGTCTGTGGACATCTCCAGCAACAACTCCGCCCCGGCAAGCGGCCCGCCTGTGGCGTCGATTTTGCGGATGGTCAGACTGCCCTTGGTAGACATGTTCTCGCGTGTGACCTTTACATGGAGATTTTCGCTGGTCAGGCTGAATTCGTACCTGGTGTTGTCCAGCAGATAGCCGCTTACGGTGCTGATCTCCTGATAAGCGTACTTTCCGGGCTTCAGGTCGGAGAAGGTCACCTTGCCGTTGCCGTCGGTGGTGCCATCCGCGATCTTGCTGCCATTGGCGTTGAAGAGCCGGTACACCACACCGGCCAGCGGCTGTCTGGTTTCGGCGTCTACCTTCAGGATCTCGATGCTGCCCTTGGCCAGTGCGTTGGTACGCTGCTCGGTGATGTGCAGCGCCGATGTGGAGATGGTGGCCGTGTATCTGGTGCTGTCCACCACATAGCCCTCCGGCGCGCTGATCTCCTGATAGGAATAGCTGCCCAGCGGCAGGTCGCTGAATACCGCCCTGCCGTCCGCGCCGGTGGTCACGTCGGCCACTTTATTGCCGCTGGCGTCAAACAGCCGGTAGGTGACGCCTGAAAGTGCTGCACCAGTATCGGCGTCCACTTTGTTGATGGTGAGAGAACCCTTCTCCTCCACGATGTTGACCTTAAAATGCACATACGCCCACACGGGGTCGGGCAGGGTGGTCAGCGCGGCGCAGGCCTGATAATTGCTGCCGTTGCTGGGCTCCAGCAACACGGACTCCGTGCCCTCCACGTCCAGCGAGTAGCCGTAATCGCTGCTGACGCAGCCGTTCAGCTGCGCTCCGGCCTCCTTGGTGGCCGTGACCGTCAGCACGTTGCGCCGCTGGCTGATGGTCACACCGCTGATGTTGGCGCGAAAACGATACTGCGACAGCACGCCGTTGGTGTCGGTGGCCGTCCCGGTGTACTGGCTGCCGTCCCACGTCAGTTGGATAGCATTGCTGTCCGAAAGCTGATTGCGATACCGCACCGCAAAGCTGGGGATCGTGCCGTGCTGCATGATGCGGTCGATGATGATGTCATACGCCACCGCCACATCGTCGCCGGCATAGTGAAACAGCTCCTTGCAGGTGGTGTCATACAGCGTGTAGGGGTACGTCGTGCCGCGGTAGCCGCAGACGAACTCCCAGATGATGGCCTGTGTCGCAAGCTGCGCACAGTCCGGGTGCATATCGAAGCCGTAGTTGCCGCCATAGCCGTAGGCCATGGCCAGCGTCACGGCGTACCGCTGGTTCCAGCTCAGCCCGCTCCAGCTGACGGAGGAGTATTCGGCGTCGCCCTGGGGCGAACGCACAGCCGGCTCCATGCAATAGGCGGGCACTGTTGCGCCGGTATCGTCCCGCGTGAAATATTTCAGCTTCGTGCTGGTAAATGCACCCCATTGGGACACCGGCGTCTTGTCCTCGTGGTAGCGATACTCGTTGCCGCCGCTGATGGTGCCGGTGACGGTCTCGGCGTGGGCCGTCACAATGGACAGCCCCATGAGCGCCGCCAGCAGGCACACCAGTGTCAGCAGCTTTGGAATGGTTTTTTTCATGCAATGTCCTTTCTCCCAACGCAAAAGGCCGGCAGCTTTCGCTGTCGGCCCTCTGGTGGGTATTCAATTTTATCCGTACAGCACCACCACGATATACTCGTCCGATGATGCGTTGTAGCGCACGGTGCAGTTGAACCGTGCGTAGGCGCTGACCGTGTCCGCGCCGTCCATGGCTGCAAGGTAGTCAAAAGTGGCTTCCACGTTGCCCCGCGCCGCGCGGTTCAGCGCCTCCTGCCCGCCGTTGGCCGCCAACCACGCCACGCTGTCCGCCGTGCCGGGGAAGTAGCTGGAATCGGTGGCCGTCATGGTGGTGTCGATGGTCACACCGTACTGCGCCTGCGCATACTCGTTGCCCGCCCGCACCGCCTCCGCCACGGAGTAGATGTTCCCGCTGCCCGCAGGCGGCGCAGGGTCAGGCTCGGGCGTAGGCGCAGGCGTAGGTTCAGGTGTCGGAGCAGGTTCAGGTTTAGGCGCTGGCGCAGGGGTTGGTGTGGGGGCAGGGTTTGATTTGGCCTCCGGCTTGGCCGCCGCTGGCGGTTCAGGCGCAGCAGGCCGCCCCGCTTTGGCGGATGCAGGCTGCTTTTCGACTGCCTTATCCGCACCCTTTGGCGCATCCATTTGCTCGGCAGGCTTTGCCGCGTTCGCATTGTCCCCGGCTTCTGTGCTTTCGTCCACTGCCTCCGCCTTTGCTGGAATCATCGGCGCTTCCTTTTGTTCCTGCGTCACTTGCGGGATTGTCTCGGTTTCTGCTGCAATCGGTGCCTGCCCGCAGGCAGACAGGAGCAACAGGATACTCATTAGTAATACTGTGATCTTTTTCATCTGTGCTATCCTCCTTTGTGTTTTGGTAGCACAAACAACTATCACACAACTGCCCGCAAGTCAACGGAAAGACGCGAAACGGTGGAAACAAAATAGGGAGGCCCTCTGGCACTGACGTTGCCGCTCATGCCGGACCTCCCATATCCATCTGTTTTTCCTGCGATGGAGACAGCATCGGCTGATAATCTGCGCGATGCAGCAGGCCGTAGGGTGTCAGCGCGGCGTTGTCATGCCGGATCACCTCGTTTCCGTAGGCGAAGAGATTTACATGGGGAATCAACTGCTCTGCCGCAGCATCGTCCAGCAGAAAGCGCAGCTGGTCTACGGCTGTCTCTTGCGGTGAGCTGATCTCCGGCGTAAGGATGTATTCGTCCATGCGCTCCGCCAGAAGGATAGCCGTTCCGATGTCCTGTACCTCAAACTGATCCAGCAGTGCTTTCAGTTTTGGGAGCTGTACCTGTCGGGCAGGGATATTCTTCACCGCTTTGGCAAACTCATTGAAGGCTTCCATTTCTGTGGGCAGATCAGCAAACGTTGCCGCATTGGGGATGATGCCATCGTAGTCGAACACGGCAGTATTTTCCCATTGCAGTGTACCAAGCCGCTCCTGCGCTTCCTCCAACTCTTTTCCCGAGGCGGGGAGATCCAGTGTTACCGTGCGGTCGTCTCGATAATCCGGGTGCAGGCCGAAGGTCAGCTGGAAGAGATACCCCGGCTTTTCCGGCAGCTCCTTGGGGCAAGGCGGCGCTGTCAGCAGACCGCCGTCCCGCACCACATAGCACCCGCCCACATAAACGCCGCCCTCGCCGGTGCGGAGCGCCTTGCCGATTTTGGCGAAGTCCAGCATGTCAAATACCGCATCCGATATGCCCTCCAGCTCCGGCACAAAGTCGTTTTCCGCGTAAAAGCGTCCAAGCTGTGCATCGTCCGCGGTATCCACTACATGGCAGCAATCCGCACCGGCGCTGACCGCCAGATCCCGCAGCTCCTGCATAGTGATGATACCGCCGTTGGACTGTACCTTTTCCTGCACTGCCATCTCCAGCAGCCCCCGATAGGCGATACCCTGTGTCGTATCCAACCTTGCCAACTGTCCGGCGAGGTCGTTTAACTCGTTGAGGACGATATCCATATTGACCAGATGAGGCGCAAGTGCATCGAACCTGTAATACTTGTCGATTTCCAGATATAACGTTTCGCCGTCCTGCAAGCGCACCTTGTCCATTGCGTCCCACAGCGCCCACGGGGAAGCGGGCAGGTCGAGCTTTGCGTGCGCTTCGTTATCAGGGACGCCCTCCTTTGCCAAATACACGCCGAAGATATTCTTATCCAAGGGTCATCCCTCCCATCTGCGGAGCGTCCTGCTCATAGCTGGCAGGGTTTGCGCCAGGAACATTCCAGCCGTGTATGCTGCCGCATTCCATGGCAAGCCGCTGCGCCTGCGTCACGCCGAGGCGCTCATTGTTGTAATCGGCCAGTTCCCGGTTCTGCGCGGGATCATCTGTAGACCAGTCACTGGGATAATAGCCGCTCTCACCGCGCTTGATGCAGATGAGTGCGCCGGTAGATGCCAGGATAGAGAAGCACAGCTCCGGCAGACCTTCCGCCAGCTTGGGAGCAAACAGCTCTTGCTCCGTCTGAATGCTCCACTGATCCGAGTTCCAGAAGTGGATATATAACTCGCTTCCACCATCCACGCGGATCTCCTGCTGCTCAAAGCTCTCGCCCCAGCCGTCCGACGCCTGCCCGGTGATAAAATCTTTCAGGGTGTCCATCTCTGCTGTGCTCAGTCCTCCGGCAACGCGGCACTCCGCCACACCCCAGAGCTGCCGATCCCGGCTTTCCACGGTGAATACGGCGGAATGTACCTTTCTGTCGATGCTGTCGGCCACATCGTACCAGTGCATGAGGCCGCGTTCCGTTTCCTCCGGCATCCGATTTTTGACCAGTGCCGCCGTGATCTGATCCTGATAGCCCCGTAGTTCGTGACCCTCCAGCAGCTCACTGTATTCATCCATATCGCCGTATTCGTTCGGCGCAAAGAGGTCAGCGGTCAGGGGCATATACAGCTTCAGCGTGGTCAGCTTCGGCGGCAGCACGGAGAAGCTGTCCTCGCCGGGGACAAGCGCCAGCGTCCTGCCGTTGTCCCATTTCATATGGAGCTGGCCGATGTCATCCACGAAGTCCACCTCACCCTCTGTACCGGGCGCGATGGGCGCGTAGGGATCGTCCATGCTGTTGAGCCGGATGCGGGTTCCGGGCGGATATTGCTCCTTGATGAATTCCACCATTTTTCTGTCCATGTTCACATACCTCCGAAAGTCATGCCCGGTTCGGGCGGATTTTGGTAGTCATCTAACTGGCGGGGATTCTCCTCGCCATAGAAGTCGTAGGCCATATCGTCCACCGCCTTGCGGACAGCGGGATCGTTCGTCAGCACTTCGTAGTGGAAGCCGGTGGTGGGGCGGTACGGCAACTCCTCACGCACGCAGCGGAGGAACTCGTCCGCACTCGTAAATTCCTGCGTGTCGCCGTTGGCATAGGTAACGCGGCCCACCAGGGGCTTGTCCTGCGCCATATTCTGCCGCTGGACATCCAGATCATAGGCCGTCAGATACCCGTTATAGTCACCAGGGGACGGATTACAGCGCAGGCAGTAGCGGTAATGCTCGGTTTCCACGATGTAGCCGTAGTTTTGTGTCCAGCCGCCGCTGATTTTCCCGCCGTGTTCATAGCAAAAACGCTCCATAGCGAAGCGGTTTTTCAGCACACTCTCCCGCAGCGTGTCCACGACCTCCTGCAGCTCCAGCTTGAATGCGGGGCTGTTCAGCTCCTCCGGGCCACGGGGCCACCATGTATGCCAGAACTCGTTGCCGCTGCGCCCGAAGTCCATGCGGACAT
>ERZ773235.1295-NODE-1295-length-26301-cov-8.159834_pt1 | contig 26301 bp, 26 predicted proteins | sample MGYA00580522_ERZ773235 | MGnify/ENA primary metagenome ERZ773235 (study PRJEB29015, sample SAMEA2737797) | human gut metagenome | biome: human gut; feature: human-associated habitat; material: faeces | place: China | collected 2012 ...
CAAACTCAAGGTTTTTCGCAGGGTCGCTACTCGCTATGACAAGCTCGCCGTGTCCTTTCTTGCGTTTGTCCATCTCGCTTCCATTTGGATTTTGTTGAAATAGTACAAGAATACTATGTTTTCAGATAGGCTCTAATAAAAAACCAAAGGTTTTTATCAGATAATCGTATTAGTACACATTTCCGAGTTCTTCCTCTTCGGAAAATCCGAAGAACTTTATGGCATGCTGTATCATCTCATCCCAGAACTCCCAGGCATGCGTTCCTTCGGCAATTTCCAGCGTAAAGTCAAAACCCAGATCCCTCAAATACTGCACGCCTTCCAGGAATACCGGCTTGCTGGGCTCATTCGTTCCGGCAGAAAAGTACATTCTCGGCATTTCCCCTGTCCTGCCCTCTTCGGAAATGCGCTTTGCCGTCCGGTGAATGTTCGCCGTCGACTCTTGTAAGTTTTCCAGACTGCCATACATTCCGATGAGGTTTTCGGTACGTTTCCGGCCTCTCGGATTTGCTCCGGTAAGGTCGGCTTCAAATCGGTTCAGGCCGCCGGAAATATCCGCAAGTGCGGCGAAAAGTTCCGGATGTTCAATTCCGTATTTCAGAGCCCCTCTGCCGCCCATAGCCAGGCCGCCGATAAAATTATCCTCTCTCTTCCGGGATACGGGGAACCATCCATAAATCAGGGGCATCAGCTCCTTAAAGAAGAACTGTTCATAATAGGCTCCGTTGCCGAAATAAGGCCAATCCAGATACCAGCTGTTGGAGTAGGACGGCATTACTACAGCCAGGTTGTGTTCTGTCGCATAAAGCTCGATACTGCTCTTCCGGATCCAGTCCGTATAATCTCCGCTGCCCCCGTGCAGAAGCCACAGCACCTTATATTTTTCTCCGTTTCGGTAAAAGCCTTCCGGTTCGGCATTTCGGGGTTTGTCCGGAAGGATCACGCCGATTTTCGTATTTCCTTTTAAATAACGGCTTTCAAAATCCAGTGTTAAATATGACATCTGCCGTTCTCCTTTATCCTTCAGATTCGGCTCTGAAAGCCAAAAAACTTCAATCCTTCCTGAATCCCGATGTTCCAAAACCGCCATTCGTGCTTATATCCCGGAATACTGGTAAAGGTCAGATCCATCCCAATGTTTTCTGCGAACCGCTTGAAGTCCAGCCCCTCTTCGTAGTGATGGTCGTCTTCACCGTAGCTCATGTAAACGGGAGGCAGGGAGCTGAGTGTCCCCTCTTCCTTTCGCTTTTCCAGCTGATAGCGGATATTGTCTGTGGAATAATAAAACTTTTCAATTCCTCCCGCATTGGCAATCCCGTTATGCTGCTGCGTTTTGGGAGGAGACGTCCGGTCTCCGTCATCCACATAATCCAGGCTGTATGCCTTGCCGCAGGAAGAAAGGCAAATACATCCGGCGAACCGTTCCGGGTTCGTGACCGCATATTTCAAAGCCCCCGCAGCGCCCATCGAAAGGCCCGCGATGAAGTTGTCCTCCTTCTTTTCCGAAACGGGGAACCATCCGTAAACCAGCGGCATCACTTCCCGAAAAAAGAACGAGGTGTAATCCATTCCGTTGGCAAATGTCGGCCAGTTTGTATACATTGCATTGCAGCCCGAAATGGTGACAATCGCCAGTTCATTCTCTGCGGCATAAAGTTCAATGCTGCTCTTTCGAATCCAGTCAGATGCATCGCCTCCGCCGCCGTGGAAAAGCCACATCACCTTATATTTTCTCTCGGAGCCATAAAAAGCTTCCGGTGTCTCCTGCTTCGGCAGGTTCGGAAGGATCACACAGATTTCCGTATTTCCCTTCAGAAATTGACTTTCAAAATTGAATACTGCCAACGCCATCTGTGTATTCTCCTCTCCTGCATAGCGATTACTTTGATGCCAGACACAAATAAAATTTGTTGCCGCTTCCATTCCAAATTTTCCCGGGGCTCTTGACAATTCCTGCCCCACGTTGTATAAATATGAATAGATTTTCTGTCTTTTTTTGTTGGTTCATAGTGAAATTATAACAAATATTTTGATAGATGTACAACAAATGTTTTTTTCTCTGCTCACAAATTCCATTTGTTCCCTCCCGTTGTTGAAAGGATTCTGCCATGACTGAGAACCATCCCTCTTTGGAATATTTTATCGTTATCGCCAAGCACAAAAGCCTGACCAAGGCCGCTGAAGAATTATTCGTCACACAGCAGAATTTGAGTTCCTACCTGAAACGCCTCGAAGACTACTATCAGATCCCGATCTTTACCCGAAAGCCGAAATTTGAATTGACCGACTTTGGGAAAAGGCTTTTGGACTGTGCCCAGCGCATTCGGGGCATCTATCAGCAGATCGATTCCTTGGCCAAGGGCTTTGGTGAGGATTTCGAACTCCGCCTTGGCTGCCGTTCTGCCCACCCGACGGACTTTGTCACACTGCTTCCGTTCACGGAATATCAGCGAAGCCATCCGCATACCCGGTTCTCCTTCACCGAATTTTCCAATTCCGATGGCCCGAAAGCCGTGGAAGCCGGAGAAATGGATTTTGCTGTTACCAGTTATCGGATCCCTTTGTCCGATAATCTCACCCGTGTGACACTTTCCGTCCACCCCTGTTATGCCATGCTGCACAAAGACCTGATCATGGCCCATTTTCCGGATACCTACGAAGAAAACATCCGGAAGTGGAAGCACGGTGTTGCCCTTGTGGAACTGCGAGGTGTTCCCTATTTCCGCCTGACACGGAAAAAGTATCACCCCACTCGCGATATGCAGGAACAGTACCTTCGGGAGCATGATCTTCTCGGGGACATGCTGGGAGAATGCTTCTCCCGAAACGGCGCACTGACCATGTGCCGGATGGGGTTGTGTTATTTCGTTACGGCAGACCCCGAGCCGGAATCGGATGATTTCTTCAGTTTTCCGGTAATAGATCCGCCGGAAATGCAGAATCTGTACTGCTATACCAATCCCAACCTCTTAGTAAACCCCCATCTTCAGGAATTCTGGGATCTGATCTGCTTGGTCAGTGTGAACTCCCAGGATCATTCCTGAATTTTGCCCTTCAAAACAGAAAGTTCAGGCAGCTTCAAAGCTGCCTGAACTTTTTGCTTTCATTTTCTCTTGTCCCATTACCCGGAAATGGCTAATTTTATCACTTCCACTGCCCGTTTTATTTCTTCACTGATCTCTCTCTTTCCATTCCCGATGGCAAAGAGAGACTGGTCCGTCCTTCCCTTCACGGGAATTGCCGCAACCGAATCCAGCCGAAAATGGAAAATATCACTGTAATAGAAGAAGCTGATCCCATATCCCTGCCGGACCCAGGCCAGAACATTGGTCCGGGACAGCTTGCTCTTGGAATCCGGATAGTACTCTATCTGCTGCGGCATCGGGAGCCCTTCCTTTTGGCACAGTTCCTTAAGGGTCAGCAGGATCAGGTTTGAACCGGTAAAGATCTTTTCACCGCAGAGGTCCTTCATTTCAACGCTTTCTCTTCCTGCCAACGGATGGTCTTTCGGCAGAAGCGCCAGGAAGCGATCGGGATAAACCTGAATTTTCTGTTTTGCTTCCGCAAAGCAATCATAATCATGAGAGATGACCAGATCCGTCTCCTCTCTTTTCAGGGCCTCCCAGGCTGCCTGCGGATCTTTTTCCCCCAGAAGCACGAGCTCTTTCCGATTCATTTCCTGCTCATGCGCATCGACCGCAAGGTTCAGATCCAGAAGATCCCGTCCCGGAATCAGCGTCAAGCGAACACATATTTTGTGTTCCGTCCTTTTCATATCCAGACAGAGATCATCCCAGGCTTCTTCCTGCGAAGACAGATAATCATGCAATAGTTTCCCCGCCTCCGTCATGGCAGTACGCCTTCCGTTTTTCTTTAACAGCTCTACCCCAAGTTCGTCCTCTAACCGGGCAATCGCCTTGGATACCCCGGACTGTGACAGAAAATGATTCTCTGCCACCTCCTGGAACGTGCTTCCTTCACAGATCTCCTGAAAACATCTGAGCGTATGCGTATCCATGCTGTTTCTCTCCCTTCCGACGGATGCCATTGTATCATATTCTCGCTTAAATGAGAAGCATTTATTCCTCTGAGTCATCGATTTATTTTAGAAATCAAATTGATTTCTCCCAGGATTCGCCGATATACTGTTATTGAAATGCCGGGTCAGACGAATGCGGAATGATCCGAGATCCAAAAAGGAGAATGCGTTGTGCTTACCAAACTCTATCCGACGGTTCAGTTCAAGAAAAAAACCTGGGAAATCGACGAATTTGACGTCGCCAGCATCTTTCTTCTGGAGGGAACCGAAAAAGCCATGCTGATCGACTGTGGCATGGGCATTGGCGACTTGAGAGGCGCTGTTGAGATGATCACGGACAAGCCGCTGATCGTTGTCATCAGCCACGGCCACATCGACCATACCGGAAATGCCAGACAGTTTCCCGAGATCTGGATGAATCCAAAAGACCGGAATGCGCCGATTCCCCAGAATATCGAACGCCGCCGCTTGGATACCCGCCGGATCGCCGCACGTCAGAAGGGCTCCATTGGCGGAGCATATTCCATGTTCAAGCTGTATCCTTTCGACATCGATGAAGATATCCGTGAACCCGGTGCCGACGAACCCATGCCTGTAATCCATGACCTGTATGACGGTCAGGAATTCGACCTCGGCGGCGGCCGCATTGTTACTGCCTATGACTGCCCCGGGCATACCGCCGGAGAAATGATGTTCCTCGATCATCAGACCCGTTCTCTGTTCTGCGGCGACGCCTTGAATTATAATCTCGGCGTTATCCGCACCCCGGTAGAAACCACTTTAAAATATCTCAAGCGCATGCAGTCCCTCTCCGATCAGTACGACGGTATCTATAACGGACACCATGATTTCCGTCCCCTGGGTTGCCCCTTGGAACCTGACTGCCTGCCGAATGCCATCGCCATTCTCGAGGACGCGCATGCCGGCCACATCGCGCCATGCGATATTCCCAGCTTCTGGGGAGAAGAGGTCATTCTCACCAGCAAAGGAAGATCCGACTACAGTACAACCGCTCCTCAGATGTACAAAGGCGCCACGCAGCCGGCTGCGAAAGTCGTTCTTCGGCGAGGCCGCAACTTCCTCTCGATCGATCCTGAAAATATCTTCGCTTCCGATAATCAACAATTGCCCCAAAACGGCAGAAAGGAAAACCGATGGTAAACGCTTATTATACCTATGAAGGCCTTCGCGTCTGGGAAGATAACGCCTGGGATGATGTTGTTAGCTGCATTGCCCCGTTATGCCGCTGGATTGAAGAGAAAAACAAAGAGCAGAACAAATGTCTTGTAAGCCCCGGCGGAGAAGTCGCTGCGCCGAAAGGCTTCAACTTTAAATCCATCGCACCCGAAGAAGAAGCCTACTGGTCCGGGAAAAAAATGGACTATTTTGCATGCGGTCTCGGCGGCGTCGCCCTCATTCCCGCCGAGCGCAGTAAAGAAAAAGAGCCGGAGATCCTGTGTGTTCTGACACAAAACAAGAAAACCAGCCCCACCCGTATTCATGATATACTTACCTACAACAAAGATCTCTGCGAAATGGCTTCCAGAGATCGAATTGCACTCATTTTTGCACCGTCCGACGGTCGGGATGACACCGACAACTATACCCAGATCCTGCAGGAGATCTGCAGCCTCGCCCACTTAAAAGGGAAGAAAATCTGGCTGGATATCTCTGCCGTATATGAAAACGGCCTGACCTTGAAGACCGTTCCCGGCTTTACCTTAAAGGACCCGGAGAATGCGGTCGTGATCGATCCAGACAGTGTGGTTGTCAAAATCGGTTCGCTTTCCGTTCCCTGTCTCGATATCACGAACCTCTGGTATGAACGGACCTGTCAGATGTATACGATGGGGCATCTCGGACGAGCCACCAATGGCGGCCTGGATCCGATGCGTCTGGCCCACAGCCGGATGGGCAAACGGATGGCTGAATTCATGTGCCTTGAGCATGATTTGAAGTCTCACGATGATCCCCGTTTCCAAGCGTATTTTGAAAAGTATGGACTTTCCGTTGAATTTCACCAGCATGCTTACGATCAGTGGATCAGCGTTGTTCCAAAGTGTGCTCTGGAGCAGCCTGAAGCCCGTCTTCCGCTTGTGATCTGCATTCAGGATATTCCCAGCGCCACTGTACACAGCCCGCTGGTAGCATTAAGCCAGTACAGCGGCTTTCTGGATCTGGCAGGACAGGGAGACTGCTGTCTGATGTTCTTCTGCATGGAGCAGCTGGAGGATTTTGATATCCTGCCTGACCTTCTGAAGGACTACGCGGATCGTTACCCGGCGGATCTGGCCCGTGTTTATGCCGTCGGCCACAGCCATAACGGCGGCTTCGCTTCCCAGCTCTCCCGCCGGTTCCCCCATCTGCTAGCCGGTATCGGCACGTTGGGAAACCGCTCCGGCTTTATCCCTAGTTCGGAAATGGGTCCCCAGACCCAAGCCGTTGAGGATGCGGAGATCGAATTTATGCGGGAGCATGTGGATGTTCCCACCATCAATGCCTGCGGTTCTGTTGAGGTTGCCTGCGAATATCCGATTTACCTCGATGACCCCGGTAAATCCTCCGAAGAAAAACTGCGTCACTATAATCGCCGGATGCGCGCCTATCGCTGCAGGGAATTCACAAAAGAAGACGTGGAAAAAACCAGAACCAGTTCCGACTATACGGAGCGATTCCTTGGCGTCCCAGCGGACAAAACAGAGTGCCTTTATCTGGACGGTGTCGAGAACTTTATTGCCGATTACAGAAATGCCGACGGCAAGTATCACCTCCGTCAGTTGGTTATCGGCAACCTTCCACATACCGTATCTCCGCTGATGTGCGATTTGGTCTTCAGTTTTCTCCGCCGCTTCGCCAAAAATAGAGCAACAGGGGAATGCCTCGAATTGTATTGATTTCCTTTTTATATACCCTTGCTGATCGGACAAGTATAATAGAACCTATACGCTATCTCATCCCCCTCATAATGCCTCCGTGGTTTCGATCCCCACTTGGATCAGCAGCTGCTCCACTGCCTTTCCGATGTTTGGCGGCTTTAATAATTCTTTCATATATGATACTTCGCTACATTTCAAACAAAATCATCATTTCCTTTGGCAGCTTTTCATTTTTGCAATTCGAAAGATAGGATATTGCACCTCTGGCAAAGGGCTGAGATTGCGTTTTGCCCCAGTCCGCAAGCCGGAGTATCTGCGCTGTTCTGTTCTCAAAATCAAACTGTATCTCACCCCATTTGCCGTCGCAGTCTGCCTGATATTGGTAGGTTGCGGCGGCGATTTTTTCTTTCCGCATTTTTTGAGATTTGCGCTCAAGACTGATTGTGTGAAAAAGTCCATCTTCCACCAGCAACTGCGCCAGATGCAGCACCGCTTTCTTGTAAGCCCGCTCGGCACCGCTGGCAGTAGTGCCTTCAAACAGGACTGCCAGTTCTTCCCAGATAAATCTGCTGCGGAGTGGCTTTACATGACCGCAATCCATGCAGACGGCGTTGTGCCGTTCAAACAGTATTTGCTCCCGATAGTCCAGCTTTTCATGGGAACACCGGACAGCATTTCCCCAGGAGCCATTCCAGAGAAATGCTCCATAGACTCCACCGGCATCCCGGCTTAAATCCTCACCAGATTCTCACCTTCCAGACGGTGCTCTACAACTTCCGTAGGCGTACCCTCGGGAATGTTCTCCAGTGTATACTGGTGCTTCTTGTGCCGCTTGTGGGCTGCAACAGCAGTGACAGGCTCGTCCTCTGCCTTTTCCTCAGCATAGACCTCCGCCTCATTAAACAAGAAGCTCAGCTGCTCCATGGCATCCTCGGAGATCTTTTCGGAGGACGCGCCGAACTGCTTGTGCCGGGCAAGGCGGATCGCCTCCATGAGAACAGCGACCTGCTGCTCCAGCTCAGAGATACGCTGACTCTGAGCCTGGAATTTCTCATATTCCGCGCGGGAAATGGTGACCATTTCGGCGTTACTTGTCTGGAAATTGTTCGTATCTTTCATAGGCTTATTATACCATATATGTGCCAAAAGTACAGTAAAATATGGATTTTCTCAAACTATTTCCAAACCTTTTACCGGCTTGTGGGCCTTTGGGTGGTCGATGCTCAGGCCCTCCATGCGCCAGCGGTATTGCTGTTGCGTTAAGGCTCTAACAGAGGCTTCCTGCCGGAAATCATTCCATCCGGGTTCCAGCCACAGTTCAAAGGACAGTTCTGGTTCCGGACACTTTTGAAATTCCGGCTTGTGCACCGAAAGAATCAGATTCCCATCTTCCGCTTTTTCGGAATCCAAATCATCAGAAACCCTGTCCCGATAGTGCAAACTAATATTCTCATGGTCATCCGGAAGATCGGAAAGAGAAAATGACCAAGGGTAGTCTTTTATATTCAGAATAGCCTTCTGCTTCAGCTTATTCAGTTCCTGAATGAACTGAAACAGAGAGATCACTTTTGCCTGATCAGAGAGTTCATTTTCAACTTCATTGCGATTATCTTCCATGGGAAATCCCCCCTATATCATAGCTTCCGCACGATTGCATATCACGGGTCAGCTCTTTTCTAACAACGGTATTGCTTGGTGAAATAACTATAGCACACTCCGCCCTGGGTGTCCATAATTTTGCAGTCACGCAGCAGAAAATGTCCGGCAGCGTGATTCGCTGCCGGACAAGACCGCAACTTATGAATCATGGAGAGGGCATTACAACAAGTGGTTATTCGTAGTGGCAAGCAGTGTCTGGGTGCTACCCAGCCTCCTTTTGCTTTTGGGGTCCATCCCCAAACCCCAAGATCAGCACTTCGTGCTGGCTGTGTACTCCGTATTACACAGGAACGATGGTGCTGCCTCCATTGGCTTTTATTACCTCCAGATGGGTCGGAATGTTGTTCTCCAGCAGCTGGACATGGCTGATAATACCAATCATACCGCTGCTCCTGCGCACGCTTTCCAGAATGTCCATGGCGTCATGGATGGAACTGTCATCCAACGTACCGAAGCCTTCGTCGATAAACAGTGCTTCTATTTGCACACCGGTTTTCTGAGCGACTGTGGACATGCCGATGGAAAGAGATAGAGACACCAGAAACTTCTCGCCGCCGGAAAGCATGGCAACGCTTCTTCCCTCGGTATCCGGGCTTCGGTTGTCATAAACCTTTAATTCCAGTCCGCGCTTGTTTCCTGCGCCCTTATCGTCGGAGCGGTAAAGGCGATATCGCCCCCCGTGGACTTTTTCCAGCATTCGATTGGCTTCGCCGATGACCTGATTGAACATGATGGCCAATACATACCGCTGCAAACCGATTCCACTATCGCCCCGCAGCTTCTTTGCGAATGCCAGATTATTTTCCGCCTCTCCAATTTCCGTCTCAAAATGCGTCCACTTTTTCTGAAGCGTTGCACGCTTTTTGATCAGACGGGCAATTTCGGCTTGCAATTCCGCGCTGCGCTTGACATAGGTGTTGGTTTCCTCCGTGATTTCTGCCTGCCGGGCATCAAACTGAGCTGTGTCCGGTTCTTCTAAGCCGGTAAGCTCCTGCTGCATTTGTGCAATCTCCTGAGCTGTCATTTGAACATCCCTGTCGTATTCCACCAGTTCCGTGTGCATTGCCTTCCGTTTCTTATCCGACAGCAGATCCTGTTTCACACACAGATAATCTTCATAACCATTTTGCGTCAACGCTGTGTCAAGGATGGATTTGGCATCATCACGCAGTTTTTCCGCATTGCGGCACTCCTCGCCTGCCGAATCAATCTGGGCGTTCAACTTGTCCAGAGTCTCTTTTGCTTCTTCTGCCGCATTCCGGAGCTGTTCGGACTCAGACTGATACTGGGTGATCTCCTTTCTCAGTTTGTTCAACCTGCTTTCCAGCGTATTGCTGTCCGGGATCTTGTCAATCAGATTGGCTTCCGCATTGCGCAGTGCGGCTGCAGCATCGTCCCGACTTTTCTCAGCCTCCCGTAGGCAATTTTCTGCCGTCCGCTTTTTATCTTCCGCAGTTTCCCGCTGACCCTCCAGCGTTTTCCATACTTCTTTGGATTCCTGGGCAGCAGTCTCCTTTGCCTCCATTTCCTCCTTGCCCACACTCTCCACGGATTTCTCAGCAGGATTGGGATGATGGATACTGCCGCAGACCGGGCAGGGGACATCATCTGCCAGCTGCGAGGCAATTTCCCCGTAGATTCCGGCGTAATAGCGGGTGCGGAATTCTCTTGCGGTCTGCTCGGCAGCTTCGGAAGCTCCAAACGCATTCTGCGCTTTCTGCCTTGCTTCCTCAAAGGTTACAATAGCTTCTGCGGTAGTTTGGTTCTGCTCCGTCAGCACCTGCTCCGTGGAGGTTAGCAGCTCCCGAAGCTGACTCAGTTTTTGGTAGAAGGGTTGCTTTGCCTCATACTCGCCAATTTTCGTCTGAAGGGCAGAAACCGGAGAATTGGCGTCATGGGCTTGCTTTGCTTCCCAGGCATCCTGATACCTTTGCTGAGCATCCGGCAACAGCGCCTGCTTATCTTTCCATGTCTTGAAACGGCTGCCATATTCCGCTTCCGCCTTTTCGTAATCCGAGACAACTGTCCGCAGGGCCTCTGCACGTTCCGCTTTTTCATACTGCGCCCGCTTTTCCGCCATTTCCGCTTCCTTGCCTCGCAGATCTTCCAGTTTTTTCTGGGCAGCATGGAAGGGCTTGAACTGCTCGGCCAACGCTCTGTCTGTATTCAGCAGCTCCTGTTTCTTCTGGGAATTGAACGCTGCGTGGGCTTTATCGTTTTCATCCTTTTCGGTCTTCTGGTTCTCAATTCGACTGCCCAGATCAGAGATGGTCACTACCCCTTCTTCCGCAAGAGACTGCAAAACAGCGTTTTTCTCATTCTCCAACATCGTTTTTCGGTCATTGGCAGCGGCGAAGAAATTCTGCGCGTAGGCTTCCCATTTGTCCGCTTCAAAAATCTTTTTCAGAATATTCTCTTTCTCGGTGGAGGATGCGGTCAGGAACCGTTCAAACTGCCCCTGGGGAAGCAGAACCACCTGACGGAACTGCTCTTTTGTCAGACCGATCAGCTCTACGGCTTTGCTGGTCAGATCATCCTTTTTCGGGTTTTCAAAGAAGGGAATCAACACGCCGCTTTCGTCGATCTCACCGGCAGAATACTCCGCAGACAGGTTCTTGCGCTTGGGAACCAAACGGCGGGTAAACTGGTATTTCCGGTTTTGAACCGAAAATGTAAAGCTGACTTCCGTTGCTGTGCTTTTATCCGCCTGATTGCAGCGCCATTCCTCCAAATCGTTCCGGCCGAATTTATTCTTGCTGTCATCACCGCTGCTGCCGCCGTAGAGTGCAAAGGTCATGGCATCGAAGATGGTGGTCTTGCCGCTTCCGGTAGGTCCCTTAATCAGGAAGATTCCGTTTCTCGACAGCTTTTCAAAATCGACTGTCTGATGACCGGCATAGGGGCCAAAGGCCTGGACATCCAACTGCAGTGGTTTCATACCGTACCCTCCTCATACCGGCTGACCGCCTTTTCAAACAGTTCCACAAAGTGGGGAGTTGCTTCTTCCCCCATCTCCTCCCGGCAGAAGGACTTGAATACTTCTCTGGGATCGTTCTCCATCTGCTCCAATTCTTCCATGGTCAGGGTAATGGTGGTCTCATCGCCCTCATAAACCTTACCGGATACCACCAGCAGGTGGGGATAGACCTGTTTCAGCTTGGACAGCAGCTCCAATCCGATCGCCGTGTCCGTCACATTCAGCCGCACATAGCCGTTTTTCTCTTCCTCCGGGCAGCTGGGATTCAGCAGCTCCTCATAAGTACCGGTAAAGGTCGTGCGCTTATGCAGCAGGGGCAGCGGAATGATCTCCTGAGCCATGGTTTCCGTGTCCAGAAGGGTTACGCTTTTCACCTGCGTTTCCTCCTTGCCGAAGGAATAGGGCATGGGGGTGCCGCAGTAGCGGATAAACCCATTCACATCCTGGGGCTTGTGGATATGCCCCAGGGCCACATAGTCAAAGCCGTCAAACACATCCGCGGACACCTGGGTGGCAAACCCGATTTCAGCAGCCCGGTCACTGGTGGAGGTCTCCGAATTGGTGATGAAGGCATGAGAAACCACAATGTGCTTCTTATCCGGCAAGAACCGGTCGCGCATATGGTCCGTAACCACACGGTAGGCATCGGTCAGGCTGCCGATCAACTCCCTTTCTTCCGGGTAAAGGCTCCTGACCTTTTCCTCCGTGATCCAGGGCAGAAGGAACACTTCCGCATCGTCAAAAGAGACGACTTTCGGCTCCCGCTCTGCTGCGCCGGAGATATACAGTCCCGCTTTTTCCAGCAGTTGTCCGCAGCTGGACAGCCGCTCTGCGCTGTCGTGGTTTCCGGCGATGGTCAGCACCTTCGTATTTAATTCCCGACAAATCCGGTTCATGGCATAATCGTAGAGCCGAATTGCCGCCGCGGATGCAACAGAACGGTCATACACATCGCCAGCCAGCAGAACAGCGTCCACTTTCCGTTCCGAAATAATCCGGCAGATTTCATCCACAAAATAGTACTGGTCTTCCAGAAGATCGTATTCGCCTTCTGCGGCTCCCAAGTGCCAATCAGAGGTATGTAAAAAAATCATTGTCTGTTCCTGCCCATTCTTTGTTAAATCGCCTCAAAAGGAATCTTGTTTTCTTTTGTACGGGTTCTTCCATATCTTGTTGATACGGAAGAACCCGTTGCTGAGGAATTGTTATCAGCTTACCGCGGCTGTTTCGATCTTCTTCGGAACAGTCACTTCTGTTTCTTATATTTAGAGTTCACTTTGTTTTTAACATATTCTGTTATTTCCGCAATTTCAAATATAATTCCAATTGGCTCGAAAGGCTCTCTAATTCTCTCATTATTTCATTCTTTGTCTGGTAGTAGTCCCTTTCGAAAGCTTTTTGGGTCATTCCATACATAGGATCATCCGGCACAATTTCATGTTCCTTTAGGTAAACACCAACCTTATAGTGCGCCATTGCGTTGCGGAATTCCTGCGAATAAAGGGATCGATTCAGAGTAAATGATGTGCCATGCGTTGCATTGATATGTGGCAGAACATCACAGAGGTAGTAGTAAAGAATATAGGCAAACCGCAGTTTGGTAGAAACCTCTGGTACTATGTACTGATCCACCGCATACAGAATATAATTCACTTGGCACAGAATTGAAAACAATACAAATCTATAGGAAAAGGTATTTCCAACAGGGGATTTCACAAATCCTCCGTAGTCACAGTAACGAAAGCAGAGTTCATTATTCGTTGCGTAGGCTTCTATCGCTTCAAAAGCACGAATATACTCTCCGCCAATAACTGCCAAATCTCGTAAATTCGGACCATATTCACTTTCACCATGATTATATCCCGGGAGATAAACTGCAGCAAGAATTGTATTGCCACAAAAGTGCCCATCCTTGGTCAAATCGGCACCGAAGATATCATATAGCCGGAGCCATTTCGCAATTGGCTTGCATAAAGAAGAAAAATAGTCGTCACTTTCAGCGTAGTGCATTTCGAGCAGTTTGGAAACCTCTTCATAAGGCATTTCCCAGAGCTTAATGCTTTGCCGTGCCGTATCATAAAAGATCTTCTCCTTCTGACTGAATCTGGGTGCTTCTATTACGCCAGGGTTTGTATGGTTCATCGCAGTAACCCAAGCTTCCGCACCGTCCATAATTAAGCTAAAATATGGGATCATTGACACAACATAGTTGGACTTTAAGTAACTTGCGTTTTTCAGAATTGTAAAAACATACCTGAGGTCACATCGTATTAGCTCTTTGGCAGCAATTTGTTGCGGCGTTAATTGCTTCTCCAAGAAACACTTCACCTCCCAATGTCTGTATTATCATTATAGCAAGAGGGGTAAAATAATCAAGAAACCAATGTATGTATTTTTCAGTTCATTTCCAGCTGGATTTCTTGGGCATTCCTCAAAAGCACTAAATGCAAGGTATGGCTGACCTTGATGGGCTGCTCTACAATGCTCCGATGGAATATGCCAGTCTGGTGTTATCCGGTGAAATAGAAAACTACCTATAAGGTCCTGCACTCCACGGAATGAAGTAAGCGTAAAACCTCCCCACGGCTTGCATAGCAGGTCAGCAGCATGAGACAATATCCCAAAACTCAAATATCTCCCATGCAGTCTAAAGGCAGCGCAACCATCTTTAGCTTAATTCAGTCGGCCTATGAGAACAGCCTGGATCCCTACCGGTATCTTACCTGGTTGTTGAAGGCTGCAAACAATGCCGATTTGGATGATCCTAAAATAGTACAAAGCCTTTTTGCCTGGGAACGCTCCGGCAGAGTGCAGAACCAAGTGAACATGACATCTCCGGCTCCGAAGTAAAACTCAGAGCCGGAGAATTTTATACGATGTCAGGATTTACGCTTACAAGGCGGGAGATTATTGAGCGCTTACAGTAAATGATGAACGGCAGAGTCCTTTGACTGGGACTCTGCCGTGTTTCTATTGATGCACAAATATTGAGCGCTTACCTTTCTTAACAGCCCCTTACCTTTTATTCTCATCTTACTCCGATACCGTACCAGTAATTGAGACATCCTGTTGGCCTAGATTTGTAACAGTAAAGTAGTATGTATCACCCTGGTTCAGATTTGTAAACGTCCATGGTGTTTTTAATGTTGTCCCTAAATCCTTCGTAGTTCCACTTACATAACTTCCATCGACTCTATAAAGAGAGACTTTCACGGTAATGGATTTTGAGCTTTTTAAGCTTATATTTATTTTTTGTGTATTTGTTATGTAACTATCAGAAGATTGCGTTTCAACCGAAGCAGGAGCATCCAAATCAACGTCAGCTGATCCATTAGATAAAAAGATAATACTTCTTGGACTCCCGGAGACATTTTTCGGAAAGGCATAAAGTTCGCTTTCTATCAAATTTGTACCTGTATCAACTGTGGCAAACACAGGTATATATAGTACATTTATACAAATTAACAGAAGCACTATGGTAATCGTTATTTTTTCATATATACCTCACAGATTAAAAAACAGAATCTCTGACCGAACCCACCACAATAACCTGATTTTGACTATTATTTGTAATTTTCACACGATAATTTTTACTTGATGTTAAATTTGTGAATTTTACCGTTGGGGTGCGCCCATCAGCTATATAATAAGTAAGAGTTGTTTCTGCCAAAGAGTTCCCAGAACTGTCTAAAAGCTCAACCTTTACAGAGGCATCTCTGTTTAAATCAAAACCAACACATATTATAGTGGTATTTGTTTTACAAAGTCCTGACTGTAGTGAACCCTCACCAGGAAGTGTCCAATAAATAGTCATATTTGAATCCGACAGATCATGCACGTCATCACTTGTAGCTAATCCATACATCTCATTTTTATCAAAAACGGGTGTGCTATCACTCCATTCCTGATAAAAAACAGAGACGCCAACTGAACCTGTTTCAGCACCTGTTTCGGCAGCAGACACAGGCAATGAAATACAGCTAATAAGCATGACAAAAGATATACATAGTGCGTAAAACTTCTTCATAAAACAAAACCTCCTATAAAATGATAAAAATCACAAAATGGCGTTTGTATTAATCCGAAATCGTTATTGCATACTCTTGCTCCACAGATTCCACGCCAATACGATAATTCCTTGCAGATGTTAGATTGGTAAACTTCTTACATTCCCCTGCTTCTAATGAAAACGAACCTATAGCACGGTTTTTTTTGTCTAAGGTATCATACAGGTATACCGTTACATTACTATCTGCTTTGTTCACAACTTTTATCTCTGTCGAATTAGTTAAGAAGTCAAATGTAAGTATTTCGATGGATGTTTTATCTATTTCTCCTTTTACAGAGCAAGGAAAGTATGTTGATAAATCATACAATCCCGTACCAGGATACTGAATAGGTTTATGATTGTACATATATGCCGCTATACCTCCAAAGCACAAAGCAAAGAATAGCCCAATTATACTGAGGTAAATTATTACAGTTCTGTAACGCATTGGTAAATTCCCCGCAATCTACGTCATTATCATTGTTATTTAACTATCAGCAATCCCTTAGTCTATTAGTTGCAAATTCCAATTGACATTTGATTCACTTAATAATTTACAAAACCAGATACTTGCACTTCACTACCAGAGTTATTCCTCACCTGTAGGGTATACCTCCCGCTCTCTTCAATCAGTATGGTTTTATCAATACTGCCATTGGTTATGTTGAAGTAATGAAAGACTCCATCCGAATCAACCAGCCCAAAATCCACACTTGCATCAAAAGGAGCATAGGATGCCTTGATCGTCACGGTTTCTCCGGCCGCCATTGGAAAGCTGTTATCTGCCAACGCTTTTGATTTCGCTGGAATGCTCATACTGAACGACCCAGTTGCGCGAGTAATCGTAAGACTCATTATGAAGTTCTCCGGGGCTGTGTGTTCTGCTTCAGCTGCATTCGCAGGAATGCTAATTGTTCCAACAATCAGCATACATGCCAAAACCATGCAAATCATCTTTTTCAAACGCATTTTACCACCCCCTTTCGTATATCATTAGTCAATAGAGAAAGTCACCGCTGGATACCGATCTTCAACTATACTGTCCATTTCTCCTATCGGTGTAACCTGCTCCTGCTCCTCCTTTTGGCCATGAATCATCGTCACACAAATTATGATGACGATTACCATTATCAGAGCCACAGCATACGCCAAAACGTATCTGATTATCCTTCTTTGGGTCCATTCCTGTTCCTCTGGTTCCTGCTCTAGATTTTCTGAGTTCTTGTATGAATCATCTGCATTGTCATTCAGCAGGTAATCAACCGATACACCATACAGATTACTTAAAACCCTCAGGTTATCCGTGCTTGGGACTGCAGTACCGACTTCCCATCTGGATATTGCTTGGCGCGACACATTTAACTTCTCTGCTAGCTCCAACTGTGTCAGACCGTTTTGTTTTCTTAAGGATGCCAACTTTATTGGTAAATTCATCTTTATCTCTGCCTCCATTTTTAGTCAAAATCAAAACAAAAGTAAACCGCAAACGCTTTACATTAGGGAAATTTCTGGTTGCACCCCATTTTTTATTACAGATTTCCTCGCCATAGCCACTTCCACAACAGTATTCCGCACCAATTCTCTGTTCAGGCTCTCGCTGCTCTGAGTTCCTGCATTCCGATGTATATAAGTCTTGGGCTGTCCATACGCTTGCCCAAAGTATATCATTTGGATGCTTATGTTTCAAATAAAATCGTCGTTTCCTTTGGCAACTTTTCATTTTTACAATTCAAAAGGTAGGAGATTGCATACTTGGCAAAGGGATGCGATATCATTTTGTCCCAATCCGCCAGCCGGATGATCTCTGCCATTTTTCTCTCAAAATCAAACTGAATCTCACCCCACTCGCCGTCGCAGTCTGCCTGATATTGGTAGGTCGCGGCGGCGACTTTTTCTTTCCGCATTTTCTGCGATTTGCGCTTAAGGCTGATTGTGTGAAAGAGTCCATCCTCCACCAACAGCTGCGCAAGATGCAACACTGCTTTCTTGTAAGCTCGCTCGGCACCGCCGGCAGTTGTACCTTCAAACAGGACTGCCAGTTCTTCCCAACTGAACCTGCTACGCAGCGGCTTTACATGACCACAGTCCATGCAGACTGCCATGTGCCCCTCCAAGAGGATTTGCTCCCGGTAGTCAAGTTTCCCATGGGCACGCCGGACAGCACTCCCCCAGGAACTGTCCCTGAGAAATGCGCCATAGACTCCACCGGCATCCCGGCTTAAATCCTCCCCGGATTCTTCCTCACTCTCGCTGGGCACGGTGTCACAGATCGAAACCCAGCTGCGGTTTTTATGTGCGGCCAGCAAATAGTTCTCCGCTGTATTCTTCGTACAGCCGGTTTTCTTCATAAACGCCGCAATGGTTTTCTTCCGGGAGTCTCCAGATTTGTTGTAAAGCCATGCAATTCCTCGGATCGTTTTGTATTCATCCAGATTTTTGAAGGAGCCGGATTCCTCATAGCGGCGGCAGTTCAAAATGGCGTTTCCGATATCATAGTAGGCGTAGGTCAGAAAATCTGCACCCTTTTCTGGAACATATCCCGGTAGGCAGTCCATAATAGCTGCCACGCAGCTCAGTTTGTAATCCAGCAAGCGGCGTGGATCATAGCCGTAAAGACCCTCCTTGTGAAAGAATCGGTAGATGCGTCCATTTAGAATCTTCTCAATGTGATGCAGATAAAAGCAGAGATACAGCAGTTTCTGCTCCCGGTATGCCATCAAAATATATTCGTTGATGTCATCCACCTTCGGCGGCTCTGGCTCCAGCTGGAAGGCACGTTCAGCCTCAAACCGGGTCAGATTCTTTTCAAGACACCGAAAACCATATTTGGCGATGTACCCTTCCATTTCCTTGTAATGATCATCCGGCATAGCGCACCTTCTTTCAAAATCACAGATGTGCCATTGCTTCCTCCATCAAAGAGGAATGCTCCATCTCTTTTTCATAGTCTCCCTGTGCATAGGCAACATTGCTGATTGCCCGGTACATCTTATCCTTTGCCAGCTTTTTCATCACAGCAGCCAACTCCGGATCAATGGTGCCCCGTTGCAGGTAGCGGTTGATGGTATTGAGCCGCCGTTCATAAATCTGTTTCAGCGGATGATCGTCCGCCAGCTCCCGCTGCTCCCGGCCTTTCAGATTGCCGATCTGTCTGCACGTCCTACGGAGCTTATCCCCCGGTGCCAGATTACCACAGTATTTGGTGGGCCTAGCATTGGTGGTCAGAAACCATCGTCCGCAGATAGGACATTTCTTTGGGGCATGTCCAACACACAGCCCCTCAAACAGATCGGAACGGAACATTCCCACAAAGGAAACATAGAGCATCCGTTTGACCAGTGTCGGCACAGTGGTGCCGGGACGAACCACTGATGTATATTGCAAGGTGGCATTGGTCATGGCCATCCACCCATCGCCCTCTCCGAAATTCTCCATCACAGGGAAGGATTCTCCGAAAAGCTCCGCATAGCTGTCTGGGGTTCGCTTACAATCTGGGCCATTCAGTTTGTCTGCAAAGGGGATCATGGCTTTCTGATACTCTCCAAGAGAGAAACCCAGCTGCGCCAAAATCGGCAGCACCCGCAGCAGTTTCAGCCCTGCTTCGTATTGGGGGTCTGCCAGATTAGTCAGCGTACCATTTTGAACGGCGGCATAATACGAATTGGCATTGGCGAGAGATTCTTCTGAGAATACCCGCTCCACACGACCAGATACATCGAAAACATCCAGATAGGAAAATGGCTTCACACCTTTCAGCAAATCTGCAATCTGCTTTGCGCTCTCCCTTGCCGCTGGGAGCAGGGCGGGATTACCGAAGCCTGCGTTGAGGGTTCCCATAAGGAGATTCAGTGCCATGCAGAGATCGTTCAACCGCTCTATGACTTTTGATGGAATATTCAGAGAATCGCAGCCGAGTGTGCCGCTGGGAAAGGTTTTGCCGCCATAGATTACCGTATCCTGCCAGAAGTCCAGGGAAAGAATGTTGTGTTTCATGTGGCCCTCCAATTATATTTTGGCTTATTATAACACATATGTTCTATTATTGGAAGAGGGATGTCCTGTTTTTTCAAATGACCTTGTCCTCCGATTAGCCTGTTTTTTGAAAATTTCCCCATAACCATAGTGAGAAGGTAAGATGCTCGCCAACCCCTGGTGGGTATTTTCTTCCCAATATTTTTATGGAGGCTTGATAATGAGCTTTTTTGAAACCATCAAGGCAGATGTCACACTGAGGCAAGCTGCCGAACACTATGGGCTGCGGGTTCTCCCAAGCGGCATGACCTGCTGCCCATTCCACAAGGACAGGCATCCCAGTCTGAAGCTGAATGAAGATTATTTCTTCTGCTTCGGTTGTGGTGCAGCCGGAGATGTGATTGATTTCACAGCAAGGCTGTTTGGACTGTCCTGCTATGAAGCGGCGCAGAAGCTGGCATCTGATTTTGGCATTTCCGCAGAGCCGGGACAAGTGACAACGGGTGCCAGCAAATCGAAACCACCCCAGTGGCATCAATCCCGGCTGGACGAGCTGCGCTGCCGCCGGGTGCTGACAGACTATCTGCATCTGTTAAAGGAATGGAAAATCCGGTATGCACCCCAGACACCGGAGGACATTCTGGATGACAGGTTCGTGGCAAGCTGTCAGCAGTATGACCGCATCTCCTATCTGCTGGACTTTCTGGCTCATGCCAGCTTGGAAGAGCGGGACAGTACGATAGCGGCGTTGCTGGCAGACGGCAGTATTGTGTCGTGGGAAAACTGTCTTGCGGAAGATCGAAAGGAGGAAAGGCACTGTGCCAAAGAACCAGAAATCGCCTGACACAAATCTTCCCATCTGGTTTGACGGGAAGAACATCAACGAGGCTCTGTTCTGCGAGGAGTTTCTGCGGAAGCACAAAATCATCTTCACAAACGGAGCTTTTTTTCACGCCGGAGGGTCGGGTGACGGACGATCTCTCCCTCCGGGGAGAAATCTATGAAGAACTGAAATGCTGTGCGGTGAACAGTATCCCACAGAAGATTGGCAACATTCTGGAGGTGCTGAAGCTGGAAACCCAGGTGGAGGACTTCCCACCGGAGCCGGATCGCGTTCACCTCGCCAACGGCACGCTGCTCCTGGATGGGACATTCACCGAAGGCAGACCACAAATCGTTCGGAATCGTCTGCCGGTTGCCTACCGCCCTGACGCTCCGGAGCCGGTTTTATGGCTGCGGTTTCTAAGGGACCTACTGTACCCGGAGGATATTCCCACCTTGCAGGAATTTCTTGGCTACTGCCTGATTCCCAGCAACAAAGGTCAGCGCATGATGATCATTAAGGGCAGCGGCGGTGAGGGGAAATCTCAGATCGGCGCAATGCTCGGCAGTATCTTCGGAACGAATATGAAAGACGGCAGCATCGGAAAAATATCCGAGGATCGTTTTGCCCGTGCCGACTTAGAACACATTCTGCTGTGTGTGGACGACGATATGCAGATGGACGCGCTGCGGAAAACCAACTACGTCAAATCCATTGTCACGGCGCAGGGCAAAATGGATTTGGAGCGCAAGCGCACACAGAGCTATCAAGGATGGATGTTCGCCCGCCTACTGGCTTTCAGCAACGGCGACTTGCAGGCACTCTATGATCGCAGCGATGGTTTCTATCGCAGGCAGCTTGTGCTGGCAACAAAGGGAAAGCCCGCCGGGCGGGTGGATGATCCTGACCTTGCGGAAAAGCTGAAAGCCGAAGCAGAGGGTATTTTCCTTTGGGCCTTTGCGGGACTGCAACGATTGATTGCCAACAACTTCAAATTCACGGAGAGTGACCGTATCAAAGAAAACCGGGAAGCGGTGAAGCGGGATAATAACAACATCTTTTCTTTTTTGGAATCCGATGGATATATCCGGCTCAAGGCAGATGCTTCTATCAGTTCCAAAGACCTGTATTCCATTTACCGAATGTGGTGTGACGAAAATAATCTGGCACCGCTGAAATCCCGGAGCTTCAGTGATGCGGTAGTCGCCAATGCCAGCAAGTACAATCTGGAGCACTGCAACAATGTGACCAATCCTGCCGGACGGCGGGTGTGGGGCTTCATGGGTATTGAGGCAATCGCAAGACCGGATATAAATGGTTGTTACGGTGAATCACAGCGTACGTACGTACCAGACGCCTGGGACACATGAGTGTCCGGCTGACTTCTGTACGTATGTACGCAGCATTTTACCCTATGTTCGCCAGCAATAGAGTTGAACAGACCGCAGATATCTCCCTGTTTCTGGGGTTTGAAAATCAAGGGTAGTAGAAATCGGAAAGTTTTCCGCTGCCAAACGAAAGTATTTCACGAAATCGCGCTTCTTTGAATCGTGAATCATTTTCACAGAATCGCGGGGCTTTTCACTGTTTCCAACCAAATCCCACGAAACAGGGAAGTGGGATAGGGTCACCTGTGAACAGGACATCATCATGGAAATTCTGAACGGATTTCCCGAACAACACATTTTTCACTCATCAGCGAAGCGGATACGCCGTAGGGCGCACCGGCTTCGCTATTTTCATCACTATTTTTATGGAGGTTTATCACAATGAATGTACGCAATGAATTAAAGGCACAGATCGTGCGTGCCGGTATGACCATGCAACAGGTGATCGATCTGCTGTCCGATGAGTACGGATGGAGCGACAGCGTTTCCAACCTGTCCGCCAAGCTCCAGCGGGAGAGCATCCGCTACAAGGAGGTGCTGGAGCTTGCCGATGTGCTTGGCTATGAAATCGTCTGGCAGAAAAAGAGGGAGTAATCATGCTCCCACACGCATCTCCACACGCAACCTACCCCCTCGCGTCCTTCGTCCCCACGGTGAAATCCGCAGAGTTCAGCGTGGACGGTCTGAGAGAATGCAGCGGACTTCTCTCAGACAGCGGACGGTGGTGATTGAAAAAACATTTTTGGAAATCACCGCTGTCCGGGGCGGATTTGCATTTTGGGTACCAACTGCAAGCCGCCCGGAGGCACTCGCAAGTGCCGCATTCCCCGTTCCCCCTCGGAGAGCCCACGATACTTTGCAGCCGTAGGATGAAAGTATCATAGTGGGTTATTACACTTCCGCAGAAGTGCCTCCCCCGCATCTTTACGGCATCAAAATATGAAAAGAAAGGATTGATCTTCAATGGCAAGAAACGACGGTATTGACCGTACCGTAGCAAGAAATGTAAACCTGACCGCTTCCAAAATCGCCAATGCCCAGCGCCACAATGAGCGAGAAAAGGAATCCTATACCAACCCGGATATCGTACCCGAACGACTATCCTACAATGTCCATTTCAAAACACCCACCGGCAGCTACACAGAAATGTTTGAGCAGATGAAAACCGATGGCGTGATCTCCACCCGTGGTCTGAAAGAAGATGCCAACCTATACGGTGAGCTGATCTTCGATGTAAACTCCGCCTACTTCTACAATCACGGCGGCTATGAATTTGCCAAACAGTTCTACGCCGATGCCTACAAGGCCGCCGTGGATATTGTAGGTGGTGAGCAGTACATCCTCTCCGCTGTGATGCACGCAGACGAACGTAACCGGGCTATGTCCGAAGCTCTGGGAGAAGATGTATACCACTACCATCTCCATGTTGTGTACATCCCAGTTGTTGAAAAACAGATTCTTTGGAGCAAGCGCTGCAAGGACAAATCACTGGTTGGCACCGTGAAGGAAACGATCATGCAAGTCAGCAGCAGTAAGAAGTGGATTTCCAAGCCAGCACTTGACGAGCACGGAAATCCTATATTGACCGCAAAGGGAAAGCCGATTTTGAAAAAATCCTACAGCGTCCTCCAAGATGATTTCTTCAACGCCATGCGTTCCGCGGGCTACACGGACGTAGAACGTGGCGAGCGCGGCAGCACCGAGGAGCATCTGACGGTGACACAGTTTAAGGTTCAGGCAGAGCAGGAACGGCTGGAACAGCTCCGGGAAGCGGTCAGCGAAAAACAGAATGACATGGAATCTCTGCTCTCCGATTTGGAAGCTGCCTCGGACAAGCTGAGCACCACAGAGGTAGAGCTGAATACCGCCAAGCAGAATCGGGATGCCATTCAGGAGCAGTACAGGGCATTGTCCAGTGAGATGAAAAATGCGGAAAAGTATGCCGCCGAATTTATCCGTCCGCCGGATGAATGGCTCCCTACGCCCACGCCGCTGGAATCCGCCAAGGGATACCGAACTCGGGTTATTCCCATGATGGCACACTTCGGCAAGCTGCTTCTGAAGCTATACACCCAGTGCATCAACCTGAAAGAAAAGTATCGGCAGCTCCTGCACCGCAATGAGAATCTTGCACGGAAGGTTGACCGGCTCCAGACGCGCTTAACGGAATCTGAGGACAGGGAAACTCAGATGAAACAGGAACTGTCTGACTATCATTTGCTCCGAAAGCATTTGGGCGTACAGGCTTTGGATCGTGCACTGGAAGCTGCCCGGCAGACACAGACAGCCATTACCAAAGAGAAGAAACAAAAGGAGACGATTAACCGCTGATCGATTTATGATCAGATTTTGAAATCTCAAAATGACAACTGAAAAAGGAGTGTTCATTATGAAATCAATCACATCAACAATTTGTCGCAAGGTCGCTGCCATCCGTAGGAAAACGCTCTATGTATCAAACGGAGGAATCGGGAAGCGACCAGGGAGGAAATGCTTATAACAGACTGTATTCAAAAAACCTTTCAGGTGGATGGACATGAAGTGTGCGCCACCTTTTCCAAACTGCCTATGCCGGAGACCTTTTTCAGAATCCGGGATATTCTGATGAATTCCGCTTTTACTATTGCGGATTCCGGGAACTGTGGTTATAATGAGGATGTGCACCTTGACAATTCCACATCCCATACAAAGATACCCCTTTCAGAAAATGAAAGGAGTACCGAACAATGACAAATCAAAACCGAGTTTGCTGCCTGTACCGTGTATCCACGGGCAAGCAGGTGGACTATACCGAAAACCATGAGGCTGATATTCCCATGCAGCGAAAAGCCTGTCACAGCTTTGCCGCGAAGATGGGCTGGACAATCGTCCATGAGGAACAGGAGGAAGGCGTGTCCGGGCATAAGGTTCGTGCCGAATCCCGGGACAAACTGCAAATCATCAAGGCCATGGCTGCCAGAGGGGAGTTTGACATTTTCCTTGTATTCATGTTTGACCGTATCGGCAGAATCGCAGACGAAACGCCCTTCGTTGTGGAGTGGTTCTGCAAGCACGGCATTCAGGTTTGGAGCACCCAGGAAGGGGAGCAGCGGTTCGACAATCATACGGACAAGCTGCTCAATTACATCCGCTTCTGGCAGGCCGATGGGGAAAGTGAGAAAACCTCCATCCGTACCCGCACCAGTTTGGGTCAGCTTGTGGAAGCCGGTCACTTCAAGGGCGGCTTTGCGGCCTACGGCTACGATCTGGTGAAAAGCGGACGGTTCAACAAGAAAAAGCATGAGCTTCTTGACCTGCAAATCAACGAGGAAGAGGCTTCCGTTGTCCGTCTGATTTTTGACAAGTACACCAGCGAGGGTTACGGCGCTCAGCGGATTGCCACTTATCTGAACCGCTTGGGATATCATACCCGGGCGGGAAAGAACTGGCATCACGCTTCTATTCGTGGGATTCTCTGCAACCTCACCTATACCGGGGTGCTTCGCTCCGGTGACAGCCGCTCCGAGGTGATTCCAGAATTACAGATTATTACACCCCAGCAGTTTGAAACTGCCCAGAGAATCCGGGAGGAGCGGGCTGACCATGCAAGGGAGCAGCCCACGGTTCCTTTGAATACCAGAGGACAGTCCTTGCTGGCTGGCAATGTGTTCTGTGGTCACTGCGGCGCAAGGCTGAGCCTTACCACCAGTGGAAAGTACCGCCGCCTGCGGGATGGCTCCATGGACAAAACGCCCCGAATTCGCTATGTCTGCTACGGCAAGACCAGAAAGCAGACAGAGTGTGACGGCCCCACCGGATACACCATGCACATTCTGGACAATATTATCGACAAGATGATCCGGGAAATTTTCCGCAAAATGAAAGGTATTTCCAAGAATGATTTGATTCAGGCAAGATACGCCAAGGAACTGAATCTTCGGAAATCCCACATGGCGGCGGTAAAGGCAGAGCTGAGCAAAGATACGGAAACCCTGAATGTACTCCGGGCAGAAATTGTCCGCAGCATCCAGGGCGAGAGTGCTTTTTCTCAGGATACCCTCGCCGGACTGATCCGGGATTCCGAGGCAAAATGCAGCGAACTCCAGACCCAGTATAAAGAAGCGGAAGCCGCTGTTTTGAGCGAGGAGCAGCTTCTGAATCAGCTTACAGATCAGTATGAAGAACTGATCTCCTGGGCTGACCTCTATGACCACGCCACCTTCGAGGCAAAAAAGATGATCGTGAATTGCATGATCCGGCGGGTAGAGGTTTTCCGGGACTACAAATTGAATGTAGAATTCAATTTTGATCTGAATCAGTTCCTCCACGGGCTGGATATTTCCGCCTAAAATTGGGGGTATCGCTCAGTCACCTCCAAATGTGACAAATAGTTACAAAACAACTGGGGAGCGAATGAGTGGCATGCATAGAAAAACACCCGAAATGTTTCCATTTCAGGTGTTTTCAGTTCATCTCACGAACTTTCTTGGTGGAGATAAGCGGGATCGAACCGCTGACCTCTTGAATGCCATTCAAGCGC
>ERZ773235.1308-NODE-1308-length-26160-cov-5.969814_pt1 | contig 26160 bp, 29 predicted proteins | sample MGYA00580522_ERZ773235 | MGnify/ENA primary metagenome ERZ773235 (study PRJEB29015, sample SAMEA2737797) | human gut metagenome | biome: human gut; feature: human-associated habitat; material: faeces | place: China | collected 2012 ...
GCTTGATGGCCCGAAACTTTGCAAGCCCCTGGCCGCCGTCCGCAGCCACGGTCACGGCGTAGCCTTCCTTTTCCAGATACATTTGCAGCAATTCCGCAATATTGCGGTCATCCTCTACGATCAGTACAGATACAGCCATTGTTCATCCGCTCCTTCAAAAGCCCCGCAGGGCCTATTCTTTCTGATATTTGCTATTATAACGGAAATAGAGGAGCATGGGTGAATATTTTGTTAAGACTTCCGGGGCAATTTGTGAACAGGGTGCCTTTTCCGGTCACTCTGTGATCTGGCTGCCCGCCCGGGAAAGCCGCATCGCCTCCCGGCTGTAAACGCACTGCATGACCATCCACACTGCGCACACAGCCAGAGAGGGGAGTGCCCCCGTGCCAAACACCAGAGCGAAAATGGCCAGGATTGCCGCCAGGGCACTGCAAAGCTGGTTCGCGGCAGCATAGGCCTTGTAGGCGCACTGTCCAATGATCGCCTTTTCCGCCTCATCGCAGCTGTCCAACCACTTTTTCCGGAAACGCACATCATAGACCGAGGCTGTTTTCTCCGGATAGAGACGCTTCGTCATATCCACGACTTTCTGTTGAAACAGGACGTTTTCAAACAGAATCCCAAAAAATGCCGCAATGCTCACACACAACGCAAGCAATCCGCCCTTCTCAGTGAAAATCGAATGTCCGGCCGCATAGGCTGCTGCAATCAGGAAATTGGCCGTGATCATGGCTGCGCCGCTGATCCACATAACAATAGAGAGCTTTTCTTCTGCCTTTTCCGCTGCGGCGTCATCCTCGCCGTCCCAGTGCATCACCATGCGCTTTCCCTGAAAATAGAGCGGCAGACACACGGCAGGCTGCACCAGAGCCAGGGCCAGGAGCAGCCAATGGGCCATACGACTGGAAAAATAGGTTCCCGCCGCCGTCAGCTTCCCCGAAAATCCGTTCAGCCCGTAATAAGAAGTACAGAAGCCAAACGCCCCGCTGATCAAAAAGCTAAGGGTCATGATGACGATGAACTTCGGCATAGCCTTTCTGTTCTGTTGTTTAATTTCCGCTTTGTTGACATCCTTCATTTTTCTTCTTCCTCCTTTAGGTAAAAAACATCCTCCACGGTTACGCCGCAGACCTTTGCAATGGTCAGGGCCAGGGTCACGGAAGGGGAGTAGTCCCCCCGCTCGATCAGGCTGACGGTCTGCCGGGACACCCCGCACAGCCGCCCCATCTCCTGCTGGTTTACATTCAATGCCGCCCGCCGCTCCTTCAGGCGATTTCCCAGTGTCATAGTCCACCTCCATGTGACATATTTCATTGTCGTTGTGACAAGTATCCTTGTCAGTTTGCATTATATCATTGTCATATAGGGTTGTCAATAGGGAAGATGTAATTTTATTCCTATTCTATTATTGTCTTCTTGTTATGTTAATTCTATAGAATTCTATTTTACTCCACAGGTTTCTCATAAATTGTGGAGATTTTCTGATAATTTTTACCGAAATTTACGTCCAGGCTCCCATGAAAGGGGCGACCTATAGGCGCATTACTCCAACCGCTCTCGCATGGAACGCCCCTCCTCAGTCAGGGCTTCGCCCTGCCAGCTCCACTTTTTATGGTATAGCTGCCACCGGCAGCTATATTTGATTCCATTCGCTGCGCGACGCACCGCCCGTAGGGGAAGCTTTTTCTCATATTATTGTCGTCTTGTTATGTTATCTCTGGATTTCCATTTCTTTTTCCACATTCTTTTCAAAACCTGTGAAAAAGAATCCCTATACCACCAAAGTATTGCTTTTCTATGTGCTTGTTTCACGCGCCAATCCAAAAAACTCCACAGGACTTTCACTGTCTGTGTAGTTATTCCCGTCTATTCCTTTCCTCAAGCGATTTTTACCCCTTCTTTGGCATTTGAAAACCGGCTTTTCTCTCGCATTTCCCGGAATTTCTCCACAGGCTATTCAAACATTGTGGAAACATTTTTGCGGCAGGGGAGGGGGTGTGGAAAACAGGAAAGGGGCCGAGCGCCGGGTTTTTCCCGGGTTTCGGCCCCTTTGAGGTTGATTTTCTGCTTTTTTCACAGGCTGCAACCGGTTTTCCACATGATTTATCCACAGCTGTGGAAACAGCTGTGGATAAATTTACGGATTTGTAGCTTGCAGGTATCTGTTTGTTACTTGCTCTGCAGGTAAGCGTCGATGGCGGCTGCGCCCTTCTTGCCTGCGCCCATTGCCAGGATGACGGTGGCAGCGCCGGTAACGGCATCGCCGCCGGCGAAGACGCCCTCGCGGGTGGTCATCTCGTTCTCATTGACGATGAGGCCGCCCTTCTTGTTGGTCTCCAGGCCGGGGGTGGTGGAGCGGATCAGGGGGTTGGGGCTGGTGCCCAGAGCCATGATGACGGTATCCACATCCAGCACGAACTCGCTGCCGGGAATCTCCACAGGACGGCGGCGGCCGGAAGCATCGGGCTCACCCAGCTCCATGCGGACGCACTTGATGCCGCAGACACGGCCGGTATCGTCGCCCAGGATCTCCACAGGGTTGCACAGAGTCTTGAACTCAATGCCCTCTTCCTTGGCATGGTGCTGCTCTTCTTTACGGGCGGGCATTTCGGCCTCGCCGCGGCGATAGACGATGTACACCTTGTCCGCGCCCAGACGCATGGCGCAGCGGGCGCCGTCCATGGCCACGTTGCCGCCGCCAACGACGGCTACGGCCTTGGACTTAATAATGGGGGTATCGGAACTTTCCTCATAGGCCTTCATCAGGTTGGTACGGGTCAGATACTCGTTGGCGGACATAACGCCCTTCAGGCTCTCGCCGGGGATGTGCATAAACATGGGCAGGCCTGCGCCGGAGCCCACGAAGACGGCCTTATAGCCCATCTCGAACAGCTCGTCGATGGTCAGAACACGGCCGATGACCATATTGGTCATGACCTCTACACCCTGGGCCTTCAGATTCTCCACCTCGTTGGCAACGATGGCCTTGGGGAGTCTGAACTCGGGGATGCCGTAAACCAGCACGCCTCCTGCGGTGTGCAGAGCCTCGAAAATGGAGACCTGGTAGCCCTTCTTGGCCAGATCGCTGGCGCAGGTCAGGCCGGCAGGGCCGGAACCGACAACGGCCACCTTCGTGCCGTTGGAGGGGGTCTTCTCGGGCTTGGTGTTCACGTTCTCCCGGTACCAGTCGGCAACAAAGCGCTCCAGACGACCAATGGCCACAGGCTCGCCTTTAACACCCCGGACGCACTTGCTCTCGCACTGGCTTTCCTGGGGGCAGACACGGCCGGACAGAGCGGGCAGGGCATTGGTGGAGGTGATGATCTCATAGGCAGCCTTGAAATCGCCCTCGGCTACCTTATGAATAAACTCGGGGATGCGCACATTGACAGGGCAGCCCTCGACGCACTTGGGGTTCTTGCAGTTCAGGCAGCGGCCTGCCTCTTCCTTGGCCATCTCTTCGGTATAGCCCAGGGCAACCTCTTTGAAATTGCGGGCACGAACCTTGGGGTCCTGCTCAGGCATAGGGGTCTTGGTCAAAGTCATATTTGCCATTTTTCTTTCCTCCCTTACTTGATCAGTGCCTTGCCCATGGCTTCCATACGGCAGACATGGTCTCTGGCAACTTCGGCTTCCCGCTCCCGGTAGGTGCCGTTCCGGCTCATCAGCTCTTCATAATCCACCTTATGGCCGTCGAATTCGGGGCCGTCCACACAGGCGAACTTGGTCTCGCCGCCCACGGTGACACGGCAGCCGCCGCACATGCCGGTGCCGTCCACCATAATGGGGTTCAGGGACACCATGGTATGTACGCCGAAGGGCTCGGTGGTCTTGCAGACGAACTTCATCATAGGCACAGGTCCGATGGCCAGAACCTCGTCATACTTCACGCCGCTCTCCAGCAGAGCCTGGAGCTTTACGGTGCCGAAGCCCTTCTCGCCGTAGGAGCCGTCATCGGTCATCAGGTACAGATGGTCGGCACAGGCCCGGAACTCATCCTCCAGAATCACAATGTCCTTGTTGCGGAAGCCGATGATCACATCGACCTCGGCACCGGCCTCCTTGAAGGCCACGGCTGCAGGCAGAGCAATGGCGCAGCCAACGCCGCCGCCGACAACGCAGACCCGCTTCTTGCCCTCCACATCGGTGGGCTTGCCCAGGGGACCCACGAAGTCCCGGATATAGTCGCCCTCATTCAGAGCGCCCAAGGCCTTGGTGGAGAAGCCAACCTTCTGGAAAATAATGCTGACGGTGCCCTTCTCCCGGTCGTAACCGGCAATGGTAAGGGGCACGCGCTCGCTCTTCTCGTCGATCCGGAAGATGATAAACTGCCCGGCCTTTGCCTTCTTGGCAACGAAGGGCGCTTCGATCTCCATCAGAGTGACGGAATCATTCAGCTCTTTCTTACGCACGATTTTGTACATGATCTGATCCATCCTTTTATGAATTTATGGAATCATAAATGCCTGTTTTCCGGCATTTTGCATACATTGAAAGCGCCGCGGCACGATCCTTGCCCCATTCGCTCCCATTGTACTTATTATAGGCTTTAAGGCTCCATTTGTCAAACTATTTTGCTAGAAAATATCCACAGGAAGTGAACTTCCTGTGGATAAAAAAGCTTATTTTTCCTTCAGCAGGTCCCGGATCTCGGTGAGCAGCAGCTCCTCCTTGGTGGGCTCGGGCTCCTTGGGGGGCTCTTCCGCTTTGACTTCCTCTTCCTTCTTCTTGCCCAGCTCCGAGAGCTTGTTCAGACCCTTTACCAGGAAGAAAACCACCAGGGCCAGGATCAGAAAATTGATGACTGCGGAGATGAAGTTGCCGTAGTTCAGGGTATTCTTAATCAGATTTCCTGCATCATCATACTTTTCCGCAAACAGCCGGGGCAGCTCCAGCTTCATCTCGGAGAAATCCACGCCGCCGATGAAGATGGACACGATGGGCATGATGATGTCATCGGTCAGACTTTTGGTGATGGTGGAGAATGCCGCGCCGATAATGGTACCGACAGCCAGCGCCATGGCGTTTCCCTTGATGGCAAAGGCCGTAAACTCATCCCACCATTTGGGTTTTTTGATCTTATCCATGCTGTACTCTCCTTTTGCTTTTTCGCTTTCTCCCAGGGGAAGGCGGACAGCCGTAGAGGCGGTGCGTCGCGCAGCGAATGGAATCTGTCATAGCTGCCAGCGGCAGCTATCCCACAATTTATGGAAGAGGGGCCCCAGACGGTAGATTGGTTGAAAATTTGCATTTTTCCTGCCACTCTCGCCCATTACGCCCCTCTTCAGTCTCGCTACGCGAGCCAGCTTCCCCGGAGGGGAAGCTTATTACCGATACTTTACTTCTTTTCAATAACTTCCATTCCGCCCAGGTACTTGCGCAGGGCTTCGGGGATGACCACGGAGCCGTCGGCGCGCTGGTTCTGCTCTACGATGGCGGGGAAAATCCGGGAGGTAGCCAGACCGGAGCCGTTCAGGGTGTGGACGTACTCGATCTTACCGTCGGCACGGCGGAAGCGGATGTTGCCCCGGCGGGCCTGGTAATCCCGGGCGTTGGATACGGAGGAAACCTCCTTGTAGCCGTTCATGGAGGGGATCAGAATTTCAATATCATAGGTTCTGGCCATGGATGCGGAGCAGTCGCCTGCGGCCAGCTTCACGGTACGGAAGTGCAGGCCCAGACCGGCAACCAGATTCTCCGCCTTGTGTACCAGCTCCTCGAAAGCCTCGTCAGACCCTTCGGGAGTGGTGTACTGGAACATCTCTACCTTGTTGAACTGATGGCCCCGGACCATGCCCCGCTCGTCGGCGCGGTGGGAACCGGCCTCCCGGCGGAAGCAGGGGGTATAGGCGAAGAACTTCTTGGGCAGGTCTGCCTCGGTGAGGATTTCATCCCGGTAAACGGAAGCGAGCGCTGCCTCGGCAGTGGGCAGCATATAGTGCACCCGGTCGTCGGTGGGATTGGCGATCTTGTAGACTTCATCTGCAAACTTGGGGAACTGACCGGCAGTCAGGCCGCACTGGTACTCCAGCATGTGGGGCGGCAGGATGAATTCGTAGCCGTCAGCCACGTGGCAGTCGATGAAGTAGTTCAGCAGAGCCCACTCCAGGCGAGCGCCCATGCCGGTGTAGATCCAGTTTCCGGCACCGGCCAGCTTGACGCCCCGCTCGTAGTCGATGAGGCCCAGGTTCTGGCACAGGTCCACATGGTGCTTGGGCTCAAAATCAAAGGAATGCTTCTCGCCGATGTAGCGCAGAGGCTGGTTGTTCTCCTTGCCGCCGGGGAGCAGATCGGGGTCCGGCATATTGGGCAGGGACAGCATGCAGGTGGTCAGCTCGTCATCCAGTTCCTTGAGCTTCTGCTTGTCCTCGGCGATTTCCTCGTCGATCTTCACGGAAGCGGCCATGTTGGCGTTGATCTGGGCTTCCAGAGCGGAAGTATCCTCGCCCTTCTTTTCTGCACCCTTCTTCTGGCCGAAGAGCTTGCCGTTTTCCTTGGCAAGCTTGTTCTTCTCCGCGGTTTTGGTCTCGGTATGGGTCTTCAGGCCCCGGACCTGGACGTCCAGCTCCAGAATGCGGTCAATGGTGGCGTCGCAGTCCACTTCCTTGGCCTTCATACCGGCCTTGATGGCGTCGGGATTTTCCTTGATTCGCTTGATATCGATCATGACAATTACCTCTCTTGGTTGATTTTTCTTAATGACTTATTTTTTCAGATTCATCAGGGCGTCCAGCAGATTTTGCAGATCGTCCTGACCGTAGAATTCCAGCTCAAAGCGACCCTTGCGTTTGCCGTTGACGATCTTCACGCCCCGGCCCAGCGCCTTGCTCAGGTTCCGCTCACACTCGGCTACATAGTCCACTTCCAGGATGATCTCCTTTCTCTTCGGCGCTTCCTGGCTCATGTTCTTGCACAGCAGCTCCGCCTGACGGACGGAGAGACCCAATGCTGCAATCTTCTGGGCAGCTTCCAGCTGCTTTTTTTCGGTTTTCAGCTGCAAAATAGCCCGGGCATGCCCGGCAGTCAGCTCTCCGTTTTTCAGCTTTTCCAGCACCGGCTCGCTTAAGGTAAGCAGCCGCAGAGCATTTGCCACGGCAGGACGGGACTTGCCCACCCGCTCGGCGGCCTCCTCCTGGGTCAGCCCAAAGCGATTGATCAAGGCATCGTAGCCCTGGGCCTCTTCCACCGGATTCAGGTCCTGCCGCTGCAGATTTTCGATCAGCGCCAGCTCCATAGCCTTCCGGTCGTCGGCTTCCATGATGACAACCGGCACCTCGTCCAGGCCTGCCAGACGGGAAGCCCGCCAGCGGCGTTCGCCTGCAATGATCTGGTAATACCCATTGGGCATTTCCCGAACGGTCAGGGGCTGAATAATGCCATGCTGCCGGATGGACTCTGCCAGAGCTTCCAGTTCCTCATCGTCAAAATCCCGGCGGGGCTGGTTGGGATTGGGTTCGATTTTATGAAGCGGCAGTGTTTTCAGACCGCCGGTGCTTTCCGGTTCTTCCGTCAAGTCACCCAGCAGCGCACCAAGGCCCCTGCCGAGGCCCTTCTGTGATGCCATGAAATCATCCTTTCCTTATAGCTTCTTGGCGACTTCCTCTGCCATATCCCGATAGGCAGCAGCGCCGCGGCTGAATTTATCGTAGCTGGTCACAGGCAGACCATGGCTGGGTGCCTCGGCCAGGCGGACATTTCTGGGAACCACCGTCGCCAGCACCTTGCCGGGGAAATGCCGCCTTACCTCCTGCGCCACCTGGGCGGAGAAGTTCGTCCGGCCGTCATACATGGTCAGTACCACGCAGAAAATCTCCAACTTGGGATTCAGCTTCTTTTTCACCGTCCGCAGGGTTGCCATCAGATCACTTAGGCCTTCCAGTGCGTAGTACTCGCACTGCACCGGGACCAGAATTCCGTCCGCTGCACACAGGGCATTCAGCGTCAGCAGCTCCAATGAGGGCGGGCAGTCGATGAAAATGGCATCATATTTGTCCTTCACGCTTTCCAAGGCTGCTTTCAGCTGGTGCTCCCGATCATCGGAGCCGATGAGCTCCACGCCTGCACCGGCCAGATCTGCGGAAGAGGGGACCATGTCTCCAAACTTCGTTTCCAGAATGGCGCTTTCGATGCTGACGCCGTTGATGGTCACATCATAGGAGGAATATTTGATTTTTCGCTTGTCCACGCCCATTCCGGAGGTGGCATTTGCCTGGGGGTCAAAGTCGCAGAGCAGAACCTTTTTGCCCAGATCCGTCAAGGCCGCCGTCAGGTTCACCGCCGTAGTGGTTTTGCCTACGCCGCCCTTCTGGTTTACGATGGCTATGATTTTTCCCATTTTTCGCTCCTCTCATTCTCCGCACCGGAATGTTTCACGTGAAACATCTTCCGATGCCGCATTTTCCGGAAAGTAATGTTTCACGTGAAACATTACTTTTCAGTGGGCAAGGGTCCGGAAGTGGAGGCAGTGGGGGAGACGGTGGAATAGTTCTGTCCAACAACGGGCTGCTGATCCCGCAGCAGAAGCCAAACGCAGAACGCGCTGAGCCCGGCTATGACGATCAGAAGTACCGCAATCCAAATCCGCGCCCGTTTCAGCTGTGAATTGGAAATACGCAGCTTTTCATCATCAGACAGAGACGTCTTCCGAACGGAAGGTCGCTGGGCGGACCGCTTTGGGATCATAACATAGGTATCCGGCGGAACAGGGTATTTTTCCATCTCCGCAAGACAATACGCGCAAAAGCTTTCTCCTTCCGCGACCTCAGCCCCGCATCTCAGACAGTTCATTCCATTCCCCCCTTATTGATCGTTGATTGCTTTATTTTACAACAGAAATATGGATTCGTAAAGAGGGGAAAACGAAAAAATCATCTCCTACACGGTGCGTCGCAGAGCAAATCTAATTCTCCATATCTGTCAGTGGCAACTATACCATAATTTATAGAAGAGGATGGTATGGTCGACAGTGGTGCATGTATTCTTACCACTCTCACACATTACGCCCCTCCTCAGTCTCGGCTTACGCCGAGCCAGCTCCCCCGGAGGGGAAGCTTAAATACGCAGTCACATAATTCTTATTGACAATCATGTGATTATGTGTTATAATCTGGATACAGTAAAAAAGAAAGGAGCATCCCACATGCAGTGGACAATACCGGGAACCGTCCTCGCCGCACAGACGGAGGACGCGGAGAAGATTCGGGACGTATTCAACGCTTTTTTTCTGGCCGGGAACATCAGCCTGAGCCAGGTCTCTGCCATCTCCGGGCTGGAGCCCTATATGATTCAGAACTGGGTGCGCAGAAAATATCTTTCCAACTCCCAGGGAAAAAAATACTCCCTGGATCACCTCTGCCGCATTCTCACCATCAATCTGCTTCGAAAATCCATGTCCATTGATAAGGTCTGTGACCTTCTGAGCTACGTCAATGGGCAGCTGGATGAAAGCGGGGACGATTTGATTGCCGATGCCGAGCTTTATTTTCTTCTGGTGAGCCTGGCCGCTCAGGTCTATGGGCGCAAGGGTACACTGGAGGAGGGCATTGAAAAAAGCGTCCGGCAGCTTCCCGAGCGGATTCCCGGTGCAAATCAGAAAATACAAAAAGCCCTTTCCATCATGCTCTATGCCTGGTGTGCCGCATTTCTGCGGGACCGGGCAGATGCACTGATGGAAAACCTGGAAAAGGAGTAATTACAATGGAAGAAAACGGAACCTACCGCTGGGCCCCGCCGAAAGAAAAGAAGGAGCCCAACTGGAAAAAAGTAAAACATACGGTCCTTTCGGTCATCGTGATCCTTGTGCTGTTGCTGCTGGTCTCCACCTGCTACTACACCGTGGACGACAAGCAGCAGGCTGTGGTCACCACCTTTGGCCGGGTAACAGACATCACCGATGCCGGCGTGCACCTGAAGCTGCCCTTCGGCATTCAAAAGGTCCAGAAAGTAGACGTCAACGTCTATCAGAAGATCACCCTGGGCTATGACCCGGTGGGGATCAGTGGCTACAATGTGAACGACCGGGACAGTGCCATGATCACCGGCGACTACAACATCGTCAACGTGGATTTCTTTGTGGAATACAAGGTCTCCGATCCCGTGCAGTACCTCTATTCCTCCAATGAGCCGGAGCTGATCCTGCGCAATCTGGTTCAGAGCCAGGTGCGCAACGTGGTCGGTTCCTCCACCGTGGATTCCGTGCTGACCACCGGCAAGGAAAACATCCAGATGCAGGTGAAAAACCTGGTATCGGAGATTCTTACCCAATATGACATTGGCCTTGCTCTGGTGGATGTGAAAATCCAGGATGCCGAGCCCCCCACCCAGGAGGTCATCGAAGCCTTCAAAAATGTGGAAACCGCCAAGCAGCAGGCAGAAACCGTCATCAATGACGCGAAAGCCTACGAAAATGCCCAGCTGCCCAAGGCCCAGGCCGAGGCAGACAAGCTGATTCAGAACGCCCAATACCTGAAGGAAAAGCGCATCAACGAGGCAACCGAACAGGTGGCCATGTTCAACGCCATGTATCAGGAATATGCCCTGAATCCCGAGGTCACCAAAACAAGAATGTACTATGAGGCCATTTCGGATATTCTGCCGGGCATCAAGCTGTATATCAATACCGGCACCGGCAGCGACATGCAGATGCTCCTGCCTCTGGAAACTCTGGTAGGCAGCGAAGGAGGAGAAACGCAGTGAAAAAAAGAACCGTAACCCTGATTGCCGTGGTGATTCTGGCCGTGATCGTGCTGTCCGGCTGCTTCTTCACCGTACGGGAGGATGAATACGCCTGCACCGTCCGGTTTTCCAAGATCATTGCCACCACATCCGATGCCGGCCTGCACTTCAAGCTGCCCTTTGTGGACTCCGTGAAATATTTCACCAAAGCCACCCAGCTCTACGACATTCCGCCCTCCGAGGTGCTGACCTCTGACAAGCAGAATATGACCGTGGACTGCTACATTCTCTGGTCCATCGGAGACCCCAAGCTCTTCTATCAGCGCCTGGGCACCACCTCCAATGCCGAGCAGCGGCTGGACGCCCTGACCTATAACGAGCTGAAAACCGTCATGGGCACCCTGGCCCAGGCGGACATTGTGAACATGGAGGACGGCGCCAAGCGGAACGACATCTACAATTCCATTGCCACCGACGTGGACGCCCTGGCCCAGACCTACGGCATCCGGGTGGAGGATGTGAAAATCAAGCAGTTCGACCTGCCGGAATCCAACCTGAACGCCGTGTACAACCGGATGATTTCCGAACGGAGCCAGATCGCGGAAAAATACACCGCCGACGGCAACTACGAAGCCTCCATTATCCGCAACAATGTGGACAAGCAGGTGAATATCATCGTCTCCAATGCCAAGGCCGAAGCCGCCAAGCTGGAAGCCGAGGGCGAGGGCGAATATATGCGGATGCTGGCAAGCGCCTACCAGACCCAGGACCAAAAGGAATTCTATGAATTCACCCGTGCCCTGGATGCCCTGAAAGCCAGCCTGACCGGCAACGAAAAAACCGTCATTCTGGATAGAGACAGCAAACTGGCCCAGATTCTCATGGGCAACTAAATCGCAAAGCCCGGCGCTTCCCCCGCGCCGGGCTTTTATTCCCAATTTGTTTGACAAAACGACAGAATACTGTATAATGGATTTCAAGTGGAAGCCCACCGTCCGCGTTGAGTTTTTTCCTCCTTTGTAGACGGTGTGCGGTAAAAGACGGTTGCCTGTCATCCCGCGAGAGCGGAATGGAGGCGTGTATACAGCCCTCGCGGGAAATCTATCTCGGGGAGGCAATATACATATGACTTCGGCATTGTTGACTGTCCTTGGAGCGTTGGGCTCCATTGCCAGTATCGTGTCTCTCGTACTGTACTTGTACGATAAAAAGAAGTGAGCCGTCTGCTGACACCAGACGACTCATGTCCTTGAGCGCTATACGCTCACCCATGTAAGTTCTGTGTAGTGGCAACCGTCGGGTTTCCACCACGGGGAGATGCCTGTTCACAGCGGGCATCTCCTTGTTCTTTTATTATAGACCAGCTTTTTCCGAATGTCAAGGTTTGAAGAGCTGTCTGCGAATAATGCTTTTAATTCTGATACCGCACCTGCTGTTCCGCAATCGGCTGGTAAACGATCAGGCTGTCGCCATCCAGATTCTCCTTGTGCATATCTACGGCGGTGATCTGATGGTTATCGTAGGTGGTGTAGTAGTAAATCCCCTTGCTTACATTGCAGCAGCAGGTGTAGAGGGTGATCTCATATTCCTTTTCCTTCAGACGGCACAGTCCCCGCTGCTGGTCTACGCTGCCGAGAATGTGGAAGAACTGGCTGACGGAGTGCAGTTCATCGTCAGGGGACAGAGAATGGAGCTTTGTAAAAGCCACGCGCACAAATCTTGACTGGCTGGAAAGATCCCCGGGCAGACCCAAACCGCCCAGGCCCCGGCTATAGGCGTTTAAGTCCGTGCCAAAGGTATTTTCCGGGGTGTCTACGCCCAGAGAGCGGTAATTGTTCAGAGCAAACAGCTGGTAGGGGAAGGGTGGATTGTTGGTCATGACCCCCACGGGGTTGTCATAGACGTGCAGTCCGTCCGCCATGGATTCCACGGTAATGCAGCTCGTCTCATCCGCGATCATCCAGTGCAGCTGGGCAAGGGGCAGATTTTCCCGGAAGGGGATATTCAGCAGATTTCCATTTTCCAGAATCTCCCGTACCTGGGAAACGTTTTCGCATTTTCCAAGCAGATAGGGGATCAGCTCATACTGGGCAAGGTTATTTTTTCCATTTTTTTCCGGGAAATAGGCGCAGTTTCCCACAAAATTCAGCCCGCAGATGCCCAGGCCCTTTTCATTGAAGCCCTCGTAATACAGTGGGTAGTTCTCCATCACCGCCGCCATGCCAATGATCGCATGGTGGTGCTTCATTTCCGGCAGGCAGTGAAACCGCAGTGGGAAATTCCGGGGAGTAACGGTAATTTTGTCCCCATAGGACCGCTCATAGTCCAGAGTCCGGCCCATGTAGAAGTCTTTCGTTTTGTAAGTGGCAGCAGTACACATAAAAAAGCATCCCTTTCGTTTTTCGGATAGTATACCCCGAAAAACGAAACGGAAACGAAACAAATTAGGTTTCTTTCAGCTGTTCTTCGCAAAAATTCAGAAGAACAGGAATATCCATTGCGGCTGTCTCCCATATAATTTCCCGGCCCATGCTTCCATAGCTATGGGCGACCATATTGCCCATCCCCTTAATAGGGCCCCACTGGATACGATTGCAGGTCTCTTTCCGATATGCCTCAGAAAGAGAACCGCCAAGCTCTCCAATCTGTAGGATAGAAAAAGCAATGCTTCTCTGATAATCTCCATCGCTGTCAAAAATTTGAAAATCATTTCCATATCGTGAGATGGTTTTCTGAATTTCCAGACAATAATCGCGGATTCTAAGAATTCTCTGCAAATCAGGCGACATCATAGAGCTTCACCTTCTCCCTTTCAATATTGCTGCGAAACAGTTCATCGCTGGAAAGGCGCGTTGTCTGTTCCAGAGACGACAGGGTGATCAGATCTATTTTCTTTTCCAACGCCGATTCCAAGTCACAATACAGTTTTCCCAGAGAGAACAAGGAGCGAAGATTCGTTCCGGATGTGTCGATCAGCAAATCAATGTCACTGTTCACCGTAGCCTCTCCTCTGGCATAGGAGCCAAAAAGGTAGACAGCCCGCAGGCCATACGCAGAAGCAACCGGCTGAATTCTACGGGAAATCTCGTCAATCGTATAAATCATAATGGCTACTCCTTTCCAAAACAGTATATGCTTATTTTTCCTTCCCCAACCGTTTTTCCAGGGTATAGGCATTCAGGGAGGTCAGATGCACCTGGCTCAGGCCGTATTCGGCGGTGAGGACGAAGCTTTTGGGCAGGTCGTCACAGGGGACGACCTGGCCGTTTTGTTCTGCTTTTTCCAGAAAAGCCTGGGTGCGCTTGGAATAGGAGGTGTTGTCCAGGTCGAAAATGCCGATGATGGACTTGTCCCGGACAGCAAAGTCGTTGCCAATGGATAGGTACATTATTTCAGCTTCTTCCATTCTCCCACTGCCAACTCGTCGCAGCGGTTGTTCATAGGATTGTCGGCGTGGCCCTTGACCCAGTGGTAGCGGAGTTCGTGGACCGTGGTGAGCTTTAAAAGCTCCTCCCACAGATCCGGGTTGAGGGCCGGCTTTTTGTCGCTTTTTACCCAGTTTTTCTTCTTCCAGCCCCAGGCCCAGCCCTTTTGCAAAGCATCGATGACATACTTGGAGTCGGAATAGAGCTCCACAATGCAGGGCTCCTTCAGGGCCTGCAAGCCACGAATGACGGCGGTGAGCTCCATGCGGTTGTTGGTGGTGCTCTTTTCGCCGCCGGAGAGCTCCTTCCGGGCTCCGTTATAGCTGAGGATGGCCCCCCAGCCGCCGGGGCCCGGGTTTCCCGAGCAGGCCCCGTCGGTATAAAGGGTCACGGTTTTCATTCCTGAGTCTCCTGAGCCTCCGGCTCCTCGTCCTGTTCCACCCGCTCCAGGGAGACGACCTTATTGCCCTCTTCCACACGCATAACGATGACGCCCTGGACATCCCGCTTGTAGACGTTGATGGAGGCGGCGGGGACCCGGATAATGACGCCGCCATTTTCGATGATCATCACATCGTCATTGTCGCCCACCACGCGGCAGCCGGCAATATTGCCGGTTTTCGGGGTAATGTTGTAGTTTTTCAGGCCCTTGCCGCCCCGGCTCTGGGGGATCTTCTCCCCGTCGGGACCGGTGCGCAGGTATTCGGGCAGGGCGGTGCGCTTGCCGTAGCCGTTTTCGGTGAGGGTCAGCAGGGTCTTGCCCTCTTCCATCTTTTCCGCGCCAACCACATAGTCGCCCTCGTTCAGGCTGATGCCCCTTACGCCTGCGGCATCCCGGCCCATGCAGCGCACATCGTTTTCATTGAAGCAGATGGCCATGCCCTGGGCAGTGGCAAGAATGATGTTGTCATTGCCGTTGGTCCGGAGAACGTTGATCAGGTGATCGTCCTCCTCCAATGTCAGCGCCCGAATGCCGCCCTTGCGGTTGGTCTTCAGGGCGATGAAGGGCAGCCGCTTGACCACGCCCTTCCGGGTGGCCATGAGCAGATACTCATCCTCATGGAATTCCCGGGTGACCACCATAGCGGTGACGGTTTCGCCCGCATCCAGGGGCAGCACATTGACAATGGCCGTGCCTCTGGCAGTGCGGCCTGCCTCGGGAATCTGATAGCCCTTGCGCAGATGGACCTTGCCCCTGTCCGTGAAGAACAGGATATGGTCATGGGTCGAGGCAATGTTCAGACTCTTCACATAGTCCTCTTCCTTCAAATTCTGAGCGTTCACGCCACGGCCGCCCCGGCTCTGGGTGCGGTAGGTATCCACGGGCATCCGCTTGATGTAGCCGTGATTGGAAAGTGTAAAGGCGCAGGTCTCCTCGTCGATCAGGTCCTCAATGTCGATTTCGTCCTCAATGTCCTGGATGACGGTCTTCCGCTCATCGCCGAACTTGTCCCGAATCTCCACCAGTTCCTTCCGCAGAACGGCACGCAGCTTGCTTTCGTCTGCCAAAAGTTCCTGATAATAGGCGATCTTCTGCTCCAGCTCCTTGTATTCGGCCTCCAGCTTTTCCCGGTTCAGACCCTGCAGGGCAATGAGCCGCATATCGCAGATGGCCTGGGCCTGGACGTCGTCCAGATTGAACCGGTCCATCAGGTTTTGCTTGGCGTTGTCATAGGAGGAGCGGATAATATGGATGACCTCGTCAATGTTGTCCTGGGCAATGAGCAGGCCCTCCAACAGGTGAGCCCGCTCCTGGGCCTTGCGCAGATCGTACTGGGTTCTGCGGGTCAGAACTTCCTCCTGATACTTGAGGTACTCGTCCAAAATCTGCCGCAGAGACAGAATTTTCGGCTGCTTCTGGTTGTCCACCAGAGCCAGCATAATGATGGAGAAATTGGACTGCAGGGCGGTCTGCTTGAAGAGATTATTCAGCACCACCTGAGGATTGGCGTCCTTTTTCAGCTCAATGACCATGCGCATACCGTTCCGATCCGTCTCGTCCCGGAGGTCGGAAATGCCGTCAATGCGCTTGTCCTTCACCTGGTCGGCAATGGTTTTGATCAGCTGACGCTTGTTCACCTGGTAGGGCAGCTCGGTAACAATGATTCTCGTCCGGTCCTTGCCGAATTCCTCGAACTCGGTCTTTGCCCGGACGACCACCTTGCCGCGGCCCGTGGAATAAGCTGCCCGAATGCCGCTGCGGCCCATGATAATGCCGCCGGTGGGGAAGTCGGGGCCGGTAATGTGCTCCATCAGATTGGCCAGCGTGCATTCCGGGTCATCCAGCACGCAGATGCAGGCATTGATGACCTCTTTCAGGTTGTGGGGTGGGATATTGGTGGCCATGCCCACGGCGATGCCGGAGGAGCCGTTCACCAGCAGATTGGGGAATCGGCTGGGGAGAACCCGGGGCTCCTTGCGGCTTTCGTCGAAGTTGGGGTCCCAGTCCACGGTGTCCTTGTCAATGTCCCGGAGCATCTCGTTGGAGATTTTGGAAAGTCTCGCCTCCGTGTAACGGTAGGCGGCAGGGGGGTCGCCATCCACGGAGCCGAAGTTGCCGTGGCCGTCCACCAGAAGGTAGCGCATGGAGAAGTCCTGGGCAAGACGCACCATAGCGTCGTATACGGAGGCATCTCCGTGAGGATGGTATTTACCCAAAACATCGCCCACGCAGGTGGCCGACTTTTTGAACGGCTTGTCAGAGGTCAGGCCGGATTCGTACATGGTGTAGAGAATGCGGCGATGGACCGGCTTCAGGCCGTCCCGCACATCCGGCAGGGCCCGGCCAACGATGACGCTCATGGCGTACTCGATATAGGATTTCTCCATCTCCTCCACCAGGTGGGATTCGGTGATCACCTGGTCAGGAAAAGCAATATCCTCAGGTTTGTAGCTTCTGTTATGTGCCATATAGCACCTCCAAAACTTCTATGCCTCCCCTGAAAGGGGAGGTGGCCCGTAGGGCCGGAGGGGTTCGGTAGTAGAACCCCTCAGTCTCGCTGCGCGAGCCAGCTCCCCTTTCAGGGGCGCCTTTCTTTTTAGAAATCCAGATTCACTGCATACTTCGCGTTGCGCTCGATCCAGTCTTTTCTGGGCTCTACCTGCTCGCCCATGAGAACGGTAAAAATCTCGTCCGCCCGGGCGGCGTCGTCCAGGGTGATCCGGCGCAGAGACCGCTGCTCGGGGTCCATGGTGGTCTCCCACAGCTCGTGGGGGTCCATTTCACCAAGGCCTTTGTACCGGGCAATGTCGATTTTCGCGTTGGGATTGTCCGCGCGCATCTGGGCGGAAACCTGGTCCCGCTGCTCGTCGGAGTAGGCGACCTTGGTGGTCTTGCCCCGGGTCAGCTTGTAAAGAGGCGGCACGGCGGAATAGACATAGCCGTTTTCAATCAGGGGCCGCATATACCGGAAGAAGAAAGTCAGAAGCAGCGTTCGAATATGAGCGCCGTCCACATCGGCATCTGCCATGATGATGACCTTGTGATAGCGCAGCTTGTTGATGTCGAATTCCTCGCCAATGCCCGCGCCCAGAGCCACGATCAGAGGATACAGCTTGTCGTTGCCGTAAATCTTGTCGGCCCGGGCCTTTTCCACATTCAGCATTTTGCCCCACATGGCGAGGATGGCCTGGAAGCGGGAGTCTCTGCCCTGGATGGCAGAGCCGGCAGCGGAGTCGCCCTCCACGATGTAGATTTCGCACAGGCTGGGGTCACGCTCGTTGCAGTCCTGGAGCTTGTCCGGCATCTGTCCAGATTCCAATCCGGTCTTCCGGCGGATGGATTCTCTTGCTTTCCGGGCGGCTTCTCTTGCCCGGTTGGCCATCATGGCCTTGTCCAGGATCAACTTGGCGATCTGGGGGTGCTCCTCAAAGTAGGTGGTCAGCTGGTCGTTCACCACCTGGTCCACCAGGGTACGAATGTAGGCGTTGCCCAGCTTGGCCTTGGTCTGGCCCTCGAACTGCGCATCCGTCAGCTTGACGGAGATAATGGCGGTAATGCCCTCCCGGCAGTCCTCACCGGAGACCTTGTCGTCTCCCTTGATGATGCCGTTTTTCACGCCGTAGGCATTGAGCACCCGAGTCAGGGCGGTCTTGAAGCCCGTCTCGTGCATGCCGCCCTCGGGCGTGCGGACATCGTTGGCAAAGCTCATCATGAACTCGTTGTAGCCGTCGTTGTACTGCACGGCGATCTCCGCACTGGCGTCCCCCTTGGAGCCCGCCATATAGATCACGTCCTCAAAGACGGGGGTCTTGTTCCGGTTGGCCCAGCGGACGAACTCCCGGATGCCGCCCTCGAAGCACATGACGTCCTGTTTTTTCTCCTCTTCCCGGTCATCGGTAATGGCAATGGAAAGACCGGCGTTCAGGAAGGCCTCTTCCCGCATCCGCTCGTGGAGAATTTCGTAGTCGTAAACAAGGGTGTCGAACATCTCGGGGTCCGGCTGGAAGGTGACCTCCGTGCCGGTGTGGTCCGTCTTGCCCACGATCTTCATTTCCTGGGTGATGTGGCCCCGGGCGAACTTCATTTCATAGATGTTGCCGTTTTTATGCACCCGCACCCGCAGCCACTCGGACAGGGCGTTGACCACCGACGCGCCCACGCCGTGCAGACCGCCGGAGACCTTGTAGCCGCCGCCGCCGAACTTACCGCCGGCGTGCAGCACGGTATACACGACCTCCAATGCGGGCCGCCCGGTCTGGGGCTGGATATCCACGGGGATACCGCGGCCGTCATCGGTAACGGTGATGGAATTGCCGGGATTGATGGTCACGGTAATATGCTTGCAGTATCCGGCCAATGCCTCATCAATGGCGTTGTCCACGATTTCGTAGACCAGATGATGCAGACCGGAGGAAGACGTGGAGCCGATATACATACCGGGCCGCTTGCGGACTGCTTCCAGCCCTTCCAGCACCTGGATCTGCTCCGCGCCATATTCCTGAGTCACTTTTGTTTCGTCAGACATGTTGTCCTCCATCTTAAAAAACGTTTGATGTGAATCCTACGTATCGTATTTTATCGATACATTGGGAGAAAACTTGAATCAGTTGACAGTTGACAATTGACAGTTGACAGTTAAGGTGTCCCTACGGGACAGATTTTAAAACAAATTTTATTTGATATTCCAGGTCACTTCCTGGGATTCCGTTCAATATTTGATTTTTTCAAAACATTTCCGCAGGAAATACCACAACTGTCAACTGTTAACTGTCAACTGTCAACTAAGACAATTGTCAATTCTAAACCGCTTCTCCGTTGCTGATCTCCATCGTCCTCCCCAGCTTGGTAAACCTGCCCGGTTCGCAGCAGGTGATAAAGACCTGGCCGGTGGAGATCTGGTTCAGCACGAAATCCTGCCGCTTTTCGTCCAGCTCGGACAGGACATCGTCCAGCAGCAGCAGGGGCTCTTCGCCAAACTCCCGCTTCATGAGCTTTCTCTGGGCCAGCTTCAGGCTGATGGCTGCGGTGCGGGTCTGGCCTTGAGAGCCATAGGCCTTCAGATCAATGCCGGAAAGGGTGATGGTGAAGTCGTCTTTGTGGGGGCCCGTCAGGCATTGGCCGGACTGGAGCTCCGCCCGGTAGTGGGCCTCCAGATGGGCGTTTAAGTCCTCCGTCAGCTTGGAAACCGGAGCAAAGGGGTCCGAAACCGTGGAAACGGTCTTGTATTCCAGGGAAAACGCCTCACTGCCCCCGGAAAACCGGTCGTGAAACACCGCTGCTTCCTTGCCCAGGGCCTCAAAAAACCTCGCCCGGTAGGAGATCAGCAGCGCCCCCACCTGACACAGCCGGATATTGTAGTCCGGCAATATGGAGAGCAAACGGATATCCTCGGCGCTGTCCTTCAAAATCCGGCTCTTCTGCTCCAGGATTCTGCCGTATTCCGTCAGGGCCGCCTCGTAGTTGGGCCGCAGGGCGCAGAGCACCAGGTCCGCAAACCGCCGCCGGGCAGCGCCGCCGCTTTTGAGGATCATCAGATCCTCCGGGCAGAAGAGCACCGTGGGCAGCACCCCCGTGAGCTCGGAAGCGCTTTTCTTCTTCACCCCGTTTTGCCACAGCTGCCGGGGTCTTCCCCCGGGAAACAGCACCCAGCGCAGGGTCTGCTCCCGGTCCTGGGACCGAACCACTCCTTCCAGCTCCCCAAAGTCCCGGGAAAAGCCGATCATTTCCGCCGTTTTCTGGGCCCGGAAGCTCTTTCCGCTGCCCAAAAAGGCGATGGATTCCAGCAGATTGGTCTTTCCCTGGGCATTGCGGCCCACGATCAGGTTTACCCCCGGATCGAAGGAAAAATGCTGGTCGTCGTAGTTCCGAAAGCCCCGCAGATTCAGCTCACACAGCTGCATGGCCGCTGATCTTATAGCTCTCGCCGTTGAAGCAGAAGCTGTCGCCGGGGCGGAGCTTCTTGCCCCGCATGGTGCACGGTTCGCCGTTGACGGTGACCATTCCTTCCGCGATGACCTCCTTGGCCTCACCCCCGGTGGCTACCAGGGCCGCGTATTTGAGTGCTGCATCCAGTTTGATGAACTCCGTCTCAATGGGCAGGAGCTTGCTTTCATCCTTTTTCTTGACGGTTACTTTCATAATCAATTCCTTTCGTAAAAAACGGATGTCATTGCGAGGCAGTGCGCACACTGCCGTGGCAATCCCCCGGATTTTCAGAATTCTGATTTAAAGGATCTGCGTGTAAATATCCTTCCACTCCGGATTCTTTGATTCGACCAATCTGTTCTTTCTCGCACGATTCCAACCTTTCAACTGTTTTTCCCGAGAAATCGCAGCTTCGACGTCGGATGTTTCCTCAAAATAAACCAATTGGTCGATGTTGTATCTTGCAGTATAGCTCCCTTTGTCCAAATGATGTTTATGCTCGTATACTCTGCGAATCAGATTATTTGTTACTCCGATATAAATCAGATTTTTGTTGGCATTGGTCAGGATATATACGTGATAAGTCATTGAATTTTCCTTTGGCACTTTAAATATCCGGGGGATTGCCACACCAGTCTGCGGACTGGTTCGCAATGACATGTTTTTTTATCCCTTGATCCGTACCGGCAGGACCATGTAGGCGAAGTCGTATTTTTCGTCTACGGGGGTCAGGACAATGGGGCTCAGGCCGTTGGTCAGCTCCAGGGTGACCTCCTCGCTGGGAACAGCCCGCAGGGCCTCCAGAAGGTACTTGACATTGAAGCCGATCTCCGTTTCCTGGCCGTCACCGGCAAAGGAGCACTTATCTTCCGCAGCTCCCAGGGTGTTGGAGGTTCGCATCTGGACCTCCTGGTTGGAGAAGATGCAGCGCACGGGGCTCTTGTTCTTTTCGGAAACGATCAGTCCCACACGCTCCACGCTCTGGGCCAGATCGCTGACGTTGGCAACCAGCTTGATGGGGCTGCCCGTGGGCACCACCCGGCGCCAATCCAGGAAGTCACCCTCCAGCAGGCGGCAGACCAGGGTTGCTGCACCCACCTGGAAGAGAATATGCTTGCTGCCCAGCAGGAAGGAGGCCATTTCCTCGGAATCCGTCAGGATCTTTTCCAGCTCCTTCAACCCCTGAGAGGGAACCACGAAATCCATCTGCCGGGCCAGCCCCTCTTCGGGGTGGTAGGTCCGACGGGCCAGACGGAAGCCGTCCACGGCTACGGTGGTGACGGCGGTATCGGATACCTCAAATTTTACGCCGTTGTGGATAGGCCGGGCCTGGTTGTCGGCCACGGCAAAGATGGTTCCGGAGATCAGCTCCTTGAGCTTGCTCTGGGGGATCTGAATGGGGCGGCCGTCGTTGACGTCCGGCAGCTCCGGATAGTCCTCGGCGTCTTCGGCAGAAATGGTGAAGGAGGCGAAGCCGGCCCGGATGGAGACCTTGAAGGCAGGGTCAACCACCACGGTGACAGGCCCTTCCGGCAGGCGGCGGACAATGTCGCCGAAGAGCTTGGCAGGCAGGATGCACTCGCCGGGTTCTTTGACGTCGGCATCGATCTCATAGGTAATGCCGGTCTCCATATTATAACCGGTGAGGAAAATACCGTTTCCGGCTCTGCACAGAATGCCCTCGATCAAGCTCAGAGAGCTTTTGACCGCTACGGTACGGGACGCGATATTGAGTCCCTGAAGCAGCTGATTTTTTTCACAGGTAAAGCGCATGCGCGTTCATCCTTTCTTGTATTACGATAAAGATATATATTTATTTACAGGATATTAGGTAGTAACAGCCGCAGTAGGGGAAATTTATGTGGAAAACCGGGGAATCTCCTAGAGGCGGCGCTGTTTTTTGTCCACACCCGACTGTGGAAACTTTCAATTCTTTCCACAGGGCCTGTGAACGGAATTTTTGTCCGGATTTTTTCCACAGGTTATCTTTTCACATTTCACAGGGGCTGTGGAGAAAATTTGGGGTGCGGCAAACCGCTTAGCGGTTCCGCCTAAAAGTCTGTACCGCCCCTCAGCAGTCACGGCCCTTTGGGCCGCGACTGCTTCCCCCAGGGGAAGCCATTTTACAGGCAGGCGTTAATATTGGCCGTAATGGTCTGAATGTTCTCCTGGATGGTTTTGTCGCCGTTTTTCAGGGCTACCTCCACCTTGCGGATGGCATAGAGCACCGTGGAATGGTCCTTGGCAAACTCTTTGCCGATGTCGGGCAAGCTTAGATTCGTCAGCTTCCGGATGAGGTACATGGCCATCTGCCGGGCCTCGGCTACGCCCTTGTTTTTCAGGGTGCCGCGAAGCACGTTTTCATCCACGGAGTAGAATTTGCAGACCTGGCTGATGATCAGGCTGGGGGTGGGCAGGGCGTTACCCTCGGATTTGAACATATCGTCAATGGCCCGGGACACGTTCGGCAGGTCCAGGGGCATATTGTTCAGGTCCCGATAGGCCAGAATCTTTTTGACGGTGCCCTCCAGCTGCCGGACGTTGTTGGTGACGTTGACGGCGATGTAGTTCAGCACATCGTCGGACAGGGTGAGCCCCAGGCTCTTGGCCTTGTTTTTCAGGATGGCCATTCGGGTCTCATAGTCCGGGGGCTGAATGTCTGCAAGCAGGCCCCATTCAAAACGGGTGCGCAGCCGGTCCTCCAGGGTCAGCATATCGCTGGGCTTCCGGTCGGAGGTCATGACGATCTGCTTGTGCTCCTCATAGAGCTTGTTAAAGGTATGGAAAAACTCCTCCTGGGTGGATTCCTTACCGGCGATAAACTGAATATCATCGATGAGGAACAGGTCACTTTCCCGGTATTTGCTCCGGAATTCGATATTTTTGCCGTTGGCAATGGCGGCGATCAGCTCATTGGTGAACTCGTCGCCCTTGATGTAGACAATGTTGGCATTGGGATTCTGCTTGCGGATGCCGTTGGCAATGGCGTAGAGCAGGTGGGTCTTGCCCACACCGGCGGGGCCATAGATGAACAGGGGATTGTACACCTGTCCAGGGGTTTTGGAAACGGCAATGGCTGCGGAATGGGCAAACCGGTTGGAGGGGCCCACCACGAAGTTATCGAAGGTGAACTGGGGATTGAAGTCCATGGACGGGGCGGCAGCTTTTCCCTTATTGAGATAGTTTTCCCGTTCCTCGTCTCCAAAAACCAGCAATTTGGCATCGGAATTAAAAATTTCCTTCAGGGCATCCTGAACATAGTCGGTGCAGCGGCGGCGGATGATCTCCCGGCGGAAGTCCGAGGGGGAGTAGAGAATCAGATTGTTCTCGTTCAGCTCCACCACCTCCGCGTCATCGAACCAGGCCGACACGGTCACGGCCCCCAGCCGCTCCTCCATATGGCTGAGGATCTTTGCCCAGACATAGGCAGATGAATACATGGCTTGCTCCTCTCTATCTTTTTTCTATGGGAAGCTCTGAAGAAACTGTCTGCGGCTGAGCGGCAGAGCTTCTGCCCCCATGCTGCAATTCCTTGCCAGGAGCCAAAATCTCTTGCCGGCAGCGCTTGCCAATTCGTCCGGAGCTTCCCAACGTCTGCACAGGTTTATATGGATTTCACAGAAAAACGTTGCGGACAGACCCGTGTGGAAAACCCATGCAGAGGCATACTATTTCATCCTCTATTGTAACACATTTTTCCACAGATTACAACCACTTTTCCACAGGCATTGTATGGAAAGGATGAACAAAATGCGCCACCGTTTTCCGGAAATCTTTGCCTTTGCCCCGGGAAAAAACCCTCTTGACCGGGGCGAAACCCTATGCTATAGTATTGTATCAAAGAAAATCCATTCGGTCAAATTGGAGGGGAGAAAGTTATCCACAGCCAATTGGCCGAAAACTATTACATAAAGAGGTTACAAGCGGAGAAATGCACAATCTGAAACGGGTCTGGACCTATCTCGTCATTGTCGCCGTGGCCATGCTGGCGGCGCTGAACTATGAGCTGTTCGTTTTTCCAAATTCCTTCGCCCCCTCGGGGCTCAACGGTATCTGCACCATCATCCAGTATGTCAGCGGCATCAGCGTAGGCTATATGAGCCTGCTGATCAATATTCCTCTGGCACTGCTGGTCTTCTTTAAGGTCAGCAAGCCCGTTGCTGTCAGAAGCATGGTCTATGTAGTGGTGTTTTCCGTTGGGCTGCTGATTCTGGACAAGGTGGATCTGTCCGCCATTGCCTATTCCACCAAGAACGGAACCAGCCGCATTCTGGGGCCCCTGACTGCGGGCATCATCATGGGCTACGTGTATGCCATTCTCATGAAGGCCAGTGCCTATACCGGCGGCACGGATTTTGTGGCGGCCATTATTCACAGCAAGTACCCGGAGAAGAGTGTGTACGGCCTGAGCTTCATTATGAATGCCATGGTGGCCGTGGCCAGCTACTTCGTGTATGATTTTAAGGTAGAGCCGGTGCTGCTGTGCATCCTCTATTCCTTTGCCACCACCACCATGGCGGAGCGCTTCCTGAAGAACGGCCGCAGCGCCGTTCGCTTTGAAATCGTCACCAACTACCCCGAGGAGATCTCCCGGGAAATCATAACCAAGCTCCACCATACGGCCACGGTATTCCCTGCCAAGGGAATGTACAATGGCAAGGAAGTGGATGTGGTTATGTGCGTGGTCAATAACAGCCAGGTAGCCGCCCTTTCGGGCGTGGTGGAGCGGTATCCCCATACCTTCGCCATTATGAGCCAGGTAAACGAGGTCGTTGGCAATTTCCGTCATTATTCCCGCCAGGGCCAGGAGGTCGTCCCGGTACTGGACCAGGGCGACGGGAAGACGGTGTAAAAAAGGCTTCCCCTGGGGGAAGCTGGCTCGCGAAGCGAGACTGATGAGGGGCGGCACAGACGTAACTGTGGTAAGACTTTCTCAAATTTAATGATTGAAAAACTGCATGAGCGGGCTGTCATCGATACCTCGTACCGCCCCTCATCAGTCACGGCCCATTGGGCCGCGACAGCTTCCCCCAGGGGAAGCCTTTAATGTGTCAACTGATATAGTTTACTAAGGAGGAAAAGAAACCATGGCTTATTACTATCCCGAACCCAGCCACACCTTCAGCGAGTACCTTCTGGTGCCCGGCTACACTTCCGAGGATTGCATCCCGGATAAGGTCAGCCTGAAGACGCCGCTGGTCAAGTTCCGCAAGGGCCAGGAAGAGCCCGCCATTTCCCTGAACATTCCCCTGACTTCCGCCGTCATGCAGTCCGTGTCCAATGACACCCTGGCCATTGCACTGGCGAAGGAGGGCGGCATCAGCTTCATTTTCGGCTCTCAGTCCATTGAGAGCCAGGCGGCCATGGTCTCCAGGGTCAAGCACCACAAGGCCGGCTTCGTCACCTCCGCTTCCAACCTGACCCCGGAGAACACTCTGGCAGATGTTCTGGCCCTGAAGGCAAAGAACGGCTTCTCCACCGTGGCCATCACCGATGACGGCACCGCCAACGGAAAGCTCCTTGGCATCGTGTCCAGCCGGGACTACCGGGTCTCCCGCATGGAGCCTACGGACAAGGTTGCCTCCTTCATGACCCCCCGGGAAAAGCTGATCACCGCCCCCGCGGAGACCACGCTGAAAGAGGCCAACGACATCATCTGGGAGAACAAGCTGAACAGCCTGCCCATCGTGGACG
>ERZ773235.1316-NODE-1316-length-26069-cov-3.927539_pt1 | contig 26069 bp, 22 predicted proteins | sample MGYA00580522_ERZ773235 | MGnify/ENA primary metagenome ERZ773235 (study PRJEB29015, sample SAMEA2737797) | human gut metagenome | biome: human gut; feature: human-associated habitat; material: faeces | place: China | collected 2012 ...
CATAATCTGATTACTGGAAAAGCCGCGTTTGACCAGCACATGCCTCAGAAAGCCTCTGCCAGTATCCTCATTGTAGGGTGTCAATTTGAATTGATGCATCATCCTGCGAATCGTCCCGATGATTTCATCTGCTTTCTGATCTTCGGTCATGCAGTGCTCGACCGGAACCACCCGATGGGTGCTGGACTGATAAACTCCTGAAATAATTCGTTTGTTTTGTGTAAGTGCAAACGCCGCCTGCACCTTGTTTCGATAATGATACGGGGTTTCCATGCCGATAATCGGCTGTACTCTACCGAATTTTCCCAACAGTTTTTCCACTTTACGCTGTTTCCACTGCAACTGTCTCGGATAAGACATATTCTGCAATTGGCAGCCTCCACACTTCCGATAAAGCGGACAGGGCAAATGTCCTTCCTCCTTCGCACAATCTTCCGACCGGTTTTTGTCGATCGGTTGGGAACGCCTGCTTGCTTTTTGATCAGGAGGTTGATGATACAGCATTTCTTTTCTGTTCCGGTTCATGAATCCCGTTCCTTTCCGGGAAAATTATTTTCCCGCCAAATCCAGTAATTGTTTTACTTTTTGTTCGTCCGGCATCACATAAGCAGTCCGATAATCAACAAAAATCACCATGCCCGGTTTTGCGCCGCTCGGCTTTTTTACATTTTTAATCAGCGTATAATCAACCGGAACCTGCGCTGAATCCCTCGCCTTGCTGTTGTATGCGGCAATGATACAGGCCTCCTCAATCGTTCGGTTTGGAATTTCCGCTCCTTGTGCACAAATAATGACATGAGAACCCGGCATGTTATGAACATGCAGCCACATATCATAATTTTTCGCATCCTTTAAGGTCAGCTTGTCATTTTGCTTGTTGTTTCTGCCGCACAAAATCGTATATCCGTCCGATGACAAAAAACGGAGCGGCGGCTGCGCCTTTAAGATCTTGTTTCGATTCTTATAATTTTTCAAATAGCCCTGTTCTGCCAATTCCTGACGGATTTCTAGCAGTTCGCTTTCCCCGTTGGTGCGGGAAACAGCATCAAATACGCTTTCTAAATAAATCAGTTCTTCCTTCGCCTGCTCAATAAACCCGATCAGCAGCTTTTCGGCAGTGGCGGCTTTCCGATATTCTTTATAATATTTCTGTGCATTCTGAACCGGTGTCAGTCCCGGCTCTAACGGAATTTCCACCATAGCTGCATCTTCGGCATAATAATTCTGCAAAACCGCCTTGTTATCTCCTTTTTTGATTTGATAAAGGCTTGCATTGATTAAGTCGCCGTAAATTTTGAGTTTTTCCCGATCCGCACAGTTTTTCAGTTCTTCGGTTTGCGTGGCTATTTTTCGTTCAGCCCGCTCAGACAGATTCATCAACAGCTTCAACAGATCATTGGAACGCTGTCTCATCCGGTCCATTCTGTCCCGCTCGGCATAAAACCTATCTAACAACTGACTGCAGTTTTCTACCGGCTGTGTCACAAGATAATGCCCGTACTGTTTCAAATCCAAAAAAGAAAATTCTTTCGGCTTTCCGTTGTGTTCCATTGCAATGGTCGGTTCAGAATGATTTTCTTCCAGCATTTTTCGGATTCTGCCGCAGAAAAAGAACAATCGATCGGTGATATCGTCAGTAAGTTCTGCGGTAGAAATATCACGATAACGGGTTGCATATCCGGCAATCTCCCTTGCCAAAACCGGAGAAACTCCTTGGAACACCCGTACCAATGCCTTGGACAAATCTTCTGCTTTCCCGGCTTTCAGGCGGAAAAGCACCTCCTCCCGTTCTGCAGAAAGCAAATTCAACTTGTCCTGCTGCGGCAAATGCCGATATTCCATACCGGGCAATATCTGCCGCACCCGTGACATTTCTTCATCGATTCGTTTGATTGCATCAATGATTCTGCCGTCTTGATTGACCAAAACAATGTTGCTGTGCCGCCCCATAATTTCCACAACCAGTGTCAAAGTCACACGGTCTCCGAATTCATTCATGCTTTCGAAATCCAATTCGAGCACTCGATCCATTCCGATCTGACGCACATCGCTTAATTTTCCGCAGCCCAAATGCTTTCGGAGCAGCATGCAAAACATCGGCGGTGTCTTAGGATTTTCAAAGCTTTCTTGGGTAAAATGAACACGAGGGCTGTCTGCGCCCGCAGAAAGCAACAGTTTATCCGAGTACCCCTTTCCCCGAAGCGTGATGACGATTTCTTCCCGGGAAGGCTGATGAATTTTATCAATACGCGCACCGATATGCGATGCAATTTCCATTTTGATAAAGTGCAGAAAAGCACCGTCTAATGCCATCTTAAATGATCTTCCTTTCGTTTTCCGCAGCTTTTCTGCTTATTTTACAGATAACATGCCGGATTTTCTTCTTCCCCGGCACAGAAAAAATCAACCTCTGTAAATCGATCAGCCAGCATTTGCCGCAGCGGTTCTTTAATAATCCGTTCTGTTTCAAAATGCCCGGCGTCTACCGCCGTTAAGCCTGCCGACACCGCCTCCAACAATTCGTGATGCTTCAGTTCTGCCGTTACCATGGCGTCTATGCCGGCTTGCAGAACAGCTTCCAGCAAAAAACCGCCGCTTCCGCAGCTCACTGCAACGGTGCGTATTTCCTTTTTGCCGTCGGTATATTTGATTCGCTCGATTCCGAGCGATTGCTTGATCCATGCTCCAAAAGCAGACGGTGTCATCGGCTGTGCCAAGTGTCCCACCAAGCCAAAACCATCCTCCTGTTTTGCAGTATCATCCGGGATTTTTTGGAGCGTTTCCGGTATCAAACCGCATTTCAAAGCAAGCTGATAATTGACACCGTGTTCTGCCATATCAAGATTGGTATGTGCCGATAATACCGCGATATCCCGCTTCACCAAACGAGATAGCAAGCTGCTGCCTAAAATCTGTCTCACGGGATGGAAAATGACCGGATGATGCGAAACGATGAGTTGCGCCCCAATCCGAACCGCCTCCTTTAACACTACTTCGGTAACATCCAGACAGATCAGGCATTTGGTTACTTCTTTTTCCGGATCTCCCAATAAAATACCGCAATTATCATAATCAAGTGCCCGATCGAACGGAGCAATTTCATTAATATAATGATAAATTTCTTTTATTTTCACAGTAATCCGCCTCTCACAGATATCGTTTCAACTTTTCGGAAAGCTCTCTGAATTCGGATGCCTTACAGGTGTCCCCCGATTTAATCAATCCGGCTGATATTTTCTCCAACCGGCCAATCTTTTTTTGCAGATATTTTTTTGACAGCGTATCCATTTTATAGATTGATTTTCCGGCATATCTTTCCTCGGGTGACAAACATTGTTGCTTTCCTGCAAAAACCACCGAAAAAACAACATACAAATGTCGATTATCCTCTGCAACATCTTCATCTTCCACGCGAAAACCATGTTTTGCAAGATATTCACGCAGATAGACATCCTGTGTCATCGGCTGCAGAATCAATCGCTTATCCGGATTTTTCAGCCATTCGACTGCCGAAATAATACTGCCGATTAATTCTCCACCCATCCCGGCAATTACAATATCCTCCACATGATCATCTACCTGTTTTAACCCATCAGATAACACCGTCTTAATCTGCCGGTCTAAACCATGTGCAGAAATAGCAGAAACTGCTTGCTTGAGCGGATTTTCATTAATGTCGGCGGCAATGGCACGGGAAATCCTTCCGGTCTGCACTAAATATACCGGCAAATATCCGTGATCAGTGCCGATATCTGCCAGATAAGCACCCTGCCGAACCAATCGGGCAACCGTCAATAAACGCTGATCCAAATGAACAGGCATACAACCATCAATCCTTTTTATCTATATCAATATCGTGCCTCTGCTTTGCTTTTTATTATAACACATACTACTTGCGCAGCGAAGCGAGCAGTGTAACAATGTTCTCAAAAGCGGAGAGCGCTTTTGAGAACATTATAACACAAATTATATCAAAGCAACGCTTTGATGACCGACGCAGGCGGTAACGCTGCCTTGCAGCGTGATTTACTGTTGCAATAGAAAAGCGTCGGCGCTTTGCGCCGTCTCAGCCGCATTTTATGCGGCGCGCAGAGGCGACTGCCTCTGTTCTGTTTTTGTTATAACATAAACCACTGGCACAGCGAAACGAGCAGTGTTTCAATACTCTTAAAACACAAGGTGCTTTTAAGAGTATTATAACATAAACTGCCGACAGATACTATTATAATTTTTACCAGTATCATCAATCTAAAATCAATACTTTTCTGGCTGTTTTTTATTTCGTTGCACCGGAGTGTGCATAAGCAAAATAAAACAGTTCTTCTAAATTTTCGACCGTCAGGCTGTTTTCAAATCAATTCTGTTCTTTTGTTTGTTTTTTATTCCGTTTTATCCTCAACCAAGTGTTGACAATTTGTAAATTCCTTTGTATAATGATAATATATGTACAGGCTGTGAAAAGACCAACCGTGTTGTGAAATTCATCAGAGAATGCGCCCTTGGCTGTAAGGCGCTGAATCAACTGATACGGAAGCCATCTTGGAGCCGCAGGTAAAACCTGCCGTCTTTCCGCGTTAAGGAAAAGGAGCGGTATTGTATTTTAGGATACAGTACAATTTGGGTGGTACCACGGAAACAATGTCTTCGTCCCTTGATTTTATAGGGAGAAGACTTTTTTTATGAAAAAAATGAACTGCTTGAGAGGATGAAAAAATATTTATGAAGTGGACCGGTTTAAACGAATTGAGAGAAAAGTTTCTCAGTTTTTATGAGAGCAAGGGACATCTGCGGCTGAACAGCTATCCGCTGATTCCCCAAGGTGACAAAAGCCTGTTGTTGATCAACTCGGGTATGGCACCGATGAAAAAATTCTTTTTGGGGCAGGAGACTCCGCCCCGCAAACGGGTAACTACCTGTCAGAAATGTATCCGCACCCCCGATATCGAGCGAGTTGGAAAAACATCCCGACACGGCACTTATTTTGAAATGTTGGGTAACTTCTCCTTCGGAGATTACTTCAAGCACGAAGCGACCGCGTGGGCATGGGAATTTATTACCAAAGAGCTGGAGCTTCCGGTTGACCGTTTATGGATTTCCATCTACGAAAACGATGACGAAACCTTTGATATCTGGACGAAAGAAATCGGTATTCCTGCCGATCGTATCGTTCGTTTAGGAAAAGAAGATAATTTCTGGGAAATCGGCTCAGGACCATGCGGTCCCTGTTCCGAAATCTATTTCGACCGCGGGGAAGAATTCGGCTGCGGTAAACCGGGCTGCGCAGTCGGCTGTGACTGCGACCGTTTTGTAGAATTCTGGAATCTTGTGTTTTCTCAGTTTAACTCGGACGGAAACGGCAACTATGCTCCGATGGAACATCCGAACATTGATACCGGTATGGGCTTGGAACGCCTTGCCTGCATTATGCAGCAGGTAGACAATCTCTTTGAGGTTGATACCGTGCAAAACATTATGAAACACATCAGCCAAATTGCAGGGGTCACCTATAAGGAAGATGACAAAACCGACGTTTCTCTCCGCGTCATCACAGACCATATCCGAAGCACCACCTTTATGATTGCCGACGGCGTCACTCCGTCTAATGAAGGACGCGGATATGTTCTCCGCCGTTTGCTGCGCCGCGCGGCAAGACACGGACGTCTGCTGGGAATCAATGAGCCTTTCCTTTATCAAGTAGTGGACACCGTTGTAAAAGAAAATGAAATTGCTTATCCCGAACTGCTGCAAAAGAAAGCCTTTATCAAAAAGGTAATCAAGACGGAAGAGGAAAATTTCAACAGCACAATCGGAAAAGGCATGGAGTTGCTCAACCAATTAATTGACCGCTTTGAAAGTCACGAATTCAGCAATAATTGCTTGCCGGGTGAGCAGGTATTTAAGCTGTACGACACGTTTGGATTCCCAATCGATCTGACCAAAGAAATCCTTTCTGAGAAAAATATTGAATTGGACGAATCCGGTTTTATTCAGTTGATGGAACAACAGAAAGAGCGTGCACGGGCTGCCCGCTCCAAAATCGGCTGGTCGGATGACAACGAATATATGCTGACCGACGCGGATTCTGTCTTTGTCGGATATGATACTTTGGAGGCAGAGGGCGAAGTAATCGCACTGGGTGTAAACGGTGAACGGGTAGAACAAGCTGATGAAGGCAATGAAATCGCGGTTTCTCTCAGCAAAACGCCTTTCTATGCCGAAAGCGGCGGACAGTTAGGCGACAAGGGTATCATGCAGAATAAATTCTGCAAAATTGAAATATACGATTGCAAAAAGACCAATAGCGGTCAGTTTATCCATTTCGGAAAAATTGTCAGCGGCAGCATCTCTCAAGGTCAGATGATCACGGCAACGGTGGACAAAGAGCTCCGAGAAGCAACAATGCGCAACCATACCTGCGCACACCTGCTCCAGAAGGCACTCCGGGATACGCTGGGCGACCATGTTCACCAGGCAGGTCAGCAGGTTGATCCTTATCGTCTGCGTTTTGATTTTTCTCACTTTAACGCGATGACAAAGGAAGAATTGCAGCAGGTTGAAAACGCGGTCAACAAACAGATTTTGGCAGCCGTTCCTGTAACAATAACCGAAAAGAGCATTGAAGACGCAAAGGCAATGGGAGCCATGGCTCTGTTCGGAGAAAAATACGGTAATGTCGTCCGAGTGGTCGATGTCAATGGCTATTCTATCGAGCTCTGCGGCGGTACTCATGTAGATAACACCGCTAAAATCGGTTTGTTTAAAATCATCAGCGAAAATTCGGTGGCATCCGGCATCCGAAGAATTGAAGCAGTCACAGGTGGCGGCGTTTTGGAACTGGTAAACGATATCAACGGTTTGCTGAATAAAGTTGCGGCAGTATTTAAAGTATCCAATCCTGCCGAGCTTGTTGCAAAAGGAGAAGCAATTCACAATGAGCTGAAAGCGAAAGACGCCGAATTGGCAGCGCTGAATGCGGAAATTGCAGACATGAAGATGGATATCCTACAAGATTCTACCGTCGACATTAACGGCGTGCGTGTCGTTTCCGCTTCCTTTAACACCGTGAAACCGGATGCGCTTCGAATCATGGGCGACAAAATCAAGGAAAAAGCGCCTAAAATGGTAGCGGTTATTGCAAGCATTGCCGACGGCAAAGGTACAATGATCGCAGTCTGCGGAAAAGAAGCGATCGAAAAGGGCGCACATGCCGGCATGATTATTAAAGAAATTGCGGCATTGGCAGGCGGCAAAGGCGGAGGACGTCCAGACAGCGCCATGGCAGGTGTATCGGAGATTTTCAAAATAGATGAGGCTTTAGCGCAACTTCCGTCCGTCGTACAAAAACTGACTGAAAAATAATTCATATCTGCTGAACAAATCAAAAAATTGATTTGTTCTGACGGCTATCGCCGTATAAACCAATAAAAACGCAAAAAATTCGCGTTTTTATTGGTTCAGACATTTCTTGATGCGAACACAGATTGCGATTTCAGAAAGAAATCGCAATCCAAAGTGCAAGGTTTTACAAGATAATGAATCAAAAACCTTGCACTTTGTCAATACATAAACAACGGCAAAATTCTTTGCTATCGTTGTTTATGTATTGTTCAGTGAGCATTAATTCGGTCGGCTTCATGCGACATTGCCGTAGCAAAGAAAGGAAGGATGATTTATATGGATTGTTTGTTTTGCAAAATCATTGCCGGTGAAATCCCTAGTAAAAAACTGTATGAAGATGACAAAATATTTGCTTTTTACGATATTCAGCCCCAGGCGCCCGTCCATTTTTTGGTAATCCCCAAAGTACATCTGGACGGAGCAGATCAGATTGATGAAACCAATGCGGAAATTGTCAGCTATATTTTTTCCAAAATACCAACGCTCGCCGCAACCGCCGGCATCAAAAACGGATTCCGGGTTGTCACCAATGTCCTGGAAGACGGCGGACAAAGCGTACGCCATCTGCACTTTCATGTACTGGGCGGCGGTAAGCTGAATGTGAATTTCGGATAAAAAAGGAGATTATTGCTACTATGAATGACGTATATACCATGAAAATTGCCGGACTGGAACGGCATCTTCCGCTTTGCCCGGTCAATAAGAATCTTGACATTGCCGCATTTGTTATGTTTTCGGACGTAGAGCTTACCATTGCCTGCGCGTCCGAGCTTATCAAAAAAACACCGGCGGCTGATGTTATTGTCACTGCCGAATCGAAGGGCATTCCGCTTGCATATGAAATGGCAAGACAACTGGGAATCAAATATATTGTCGCGCGGAAATCTACCAAGCTTTATATGAAAAATCCGATTGCGGTAAACGTAAAATCTATTACTACTGCCAATTTACAAACACTATATCTGGACAGCACCGAGGCAGAATACTTAAGCGGCAAAAGAGTTCTGATTGTGGACGATGTAATCAGCACGGGTGAATCTTTGAATGCTTTGGATAAACTGGTGTCCGAATCCGGGGGCAATTTGGTAGGACAATGCGCTGTCCTGGCAGAAGGTGATGCGGCTTTGCGGAATGATATTATCTTTTTAGAGCCGCTTCCTGTATTTCCGAAAGCATAATGCTGTAAACATGATGAAATGACAACAATTCTTCAGGAATTGTTGTCATTCCCCTTTTCAGGGGAATTGATTCATTCTAACGGTTTTAATGATGGGAAAGGAGAGCAAAAATGAATCGAAAAGGTTTTGTTCGCCCGATTGCAGTAATCGGTTTTACATTTTTGTTTACACTGTTAACGGCGTCTGCTCTTCCTTTGCCGTTTAACATCGGTGCTGCAGCATTGTGCATGATTGCAGCGCTTTTGATATCACTGATTATACCGCTCCGCATGCCGAAGCTCGCGTTGGTCCTGATAACAATTGCTATTGCTTTGGGCACGTTTTCTATCCATACTTATTTCAATTATCTTCCTGCTGTCAAGCTGGATCAACAGCAGAAGACGGTCACCGGCACCGTTACCGACCTTTCTGTTTCCGAAAAGGGAAAACAAGTCCTTACAGTTCGTCTCGACCATGAAATCGTTCCGACCTTTCGTCCTGTAAAAATACGGATCTTCCTGGAAAACAGTATCTCGATCAGGATTGCCGACAGAATATCTGCAAATACATATTGTTATCTTCCATCTGAACAATACGGGCTGTATTCTCCTCAGGATTCTGCAAAAACGGACGGTATTTATCTTTACGGCTATGTCCAAGAGGGGAACCTCACTGTTTTCCCGGACGACGGCTTTCATCTATCCCGCTTGCTGTACCAATTTCGTGACAATCTGAAGCAAAAAGCCGAGTCATTATTTGCCTCTGAGAAAGCAGACTTCATAAAGGCAGTGCTCTTGGGAGATAAAACCGATCTTTCCGATGCATACTATCGCAATTTTACTCATACCGGAGTCGTACATCTGCTGACAGTATCCGGACTCCATTTTGTCATTCTAAGCCAGTTTGTCATCCGCACGCTGAAAGCATTTCGTTTGAAGCGAAAGCCGAGATATGCCATCGGAATGGCAATGATTGTTTTGTTTATGGGAATTGCTGGATTCCAACCTGCCGTCTGCCGCGCGGGTTTTACCCTGTTGCTGTTCTACGGTGCCAAGCTGTTTAACCGAGAATCAGACGCTTTGACTTCTCTGGGACTCGCCGGATTAGTCTTTGCGCTTGTGAATCCCTATCTGGTGCTGAGTCTCAGCTTTCAGCTTACCTATTTGTCTACTTTGGGCATTCTGCTGTTCGCGGCCAAAATACAAATCTTCTTGGTACAAAAATGGAAACGGAAGCATCCGTTTTGGATATGGGCATCGGATTTGCTGTCGGTGACGCTTTCTGCCACAATTGCCACTCTGCCCGTCACCGCATACACTTTTCAGGGAATGGCTGTTCTGGCGCCTTTGTGGAATATTTTACTTTCTCCGTTATTTACCGTTGTACTGGTTGCCGGACTGCTTACCTTTGTTTTGGCATTTTTACCCTACCTTTCGATGATAGCGGAGGTACTCGCGGCATTTCTCACTCTCTGTATCAAGGCAATTGACGGAATCACCACATTGGGAGCGAAAATTCCTTACAGTTATCTCCCGCTTGGATATCGTTTTGTATATTTTTGGATACTGGCGACCATAATTTTATTGTTCTTTACCTTTCGATATTGCAGCTTTCGGTTTAAATATTCTCTTACCGCTCTGCTCTCTGCTGTTCTCCTCGCAGGCGGAATCATTACCCATGCTGTGGTTTACCGCGACGTTTTGAATATTGCGGTTTGCACCGTCGGCACAGATACTGCCGTTTTAATGAACTGCCGGGAACAAAGCGTTTTGTTTCGCTGCAACAACTTGATTTCGCGATTATCCGATTCCAACGGAATAAAATCGTTTCCTGTCGCAGCAGAAATCGGCAGTATCTCTGCTTTGCAGGAACTCAGTCAATACGCCGACATCGGAACTGTCATTACCGAGGATACCATTCCACCTGACAGGATATCCTGTCAGGAAATCATCAAGCCGGATAATTACGATATCCAGTCCGGTGAAGAACTGCAAATAAAAGTGCGAACGCAAAACGAAAAGGTTTACTATATCATAGAATACGGCGAAACAAACATTATCTTCGGCGAATATGACGACCGGTTTGCATCCTACCATCAAACCGGCAAAGAAAATATTTACATTTTGGTTAAGGATTGCAATATGGTATTTGAAAAACCGGTCGATTATGTTATAATGTTAGGCGGTATCAATAATGAGGTGATTGCAAATCATCCGGATACTCAAATTGTAGACGGAACTGTGCAGGGCATTACTCCGGTATTGGTGTGCAAGAATGGTTCCGTAAAAATCAAAGGAGCTGGCAAATGGCTGTATTAAGCGATGCTGAACTTGCAAAATCCATCCGTCAGGGCGAGCTTTCACCGGTATATCTGCTATATGGAAAAGAAACGTATCAGCTGCAAAAACATCTTTCTGCCCTGATTAGAAAAACGGTCGGAAAGCAAAGTTCCTGTTTTAATTTGCAGCAATTTGACGGCAGCCGTGTAACCGTTGCTGAAATTATTGACGCTGCCGAGGCTTATCCGGTTATGGCAGAAAAAAAGTGTGTCACCGTCAGCAGTCTTGACTTGGAAAAACTCCCGGAAAAGGATTTCAATGCCCTGAAAGAGTTAGTCAAAGATCCGCCGCCGGATACGGTACTTATCTTTCATTATACCGGGAATGAAATCGACTTAAAAAAATCAAGCAAGCAAAAATCCTTTCTGGGATTGATAGAAAAAAGCGGAACTGTGACCGAATTTAAGTTTCTTTCCCAATCACAGCTCGAAAAAGTTTTGCTGGATACTGCTGCAAAATCCGGCTGTAAGCTTTCTCCTTATCTTGCCTGTTATCTAATTGATCGCTGCGGAGACAGCCTTAGTGTTTTGCTGACTGAAATGGAAAAGCTGTGCTGCTTTGTAGGCGACGGAGAAATCACCAAAGAAAACGTGGACATGCTGACCGCAAAAACAGTAGAATCCTCTGCTTTTGATTTGGCAAAGGCAATTCTGAAACGGGAATATGAGCGCTCCTTTCATATTCTTTCCGAGCTTTTATATCAGAGACTGGAACCGCTTGCCATTATGGGAGCGCTGAACATGTCTTTTTCTGACCTATACAAAGCCGCAATTGCCAAAGCAGGACAAATTCCCGTTTCGACCGTGATACAAGATTTTAATTATAAGGGACGGGATTTTCGTATTAAAAACGCTTTTCGGGATGTGTCTGCGGTTTCGGTAGGTCAGCTACGGCAGTGCATTGCCATCCTTTCGGAAGCGGACTTGAAATTAAAATCTTCCCGCACGGATGACCGTACAATCATGGAAATGGTTATCGCTAAAATGATTACGGTAAAGGAAGCCCGCATCCGATAGCGCTCTACGCTGAAAGAAGGCTTAAAAGCTCAGAAAGGAACGGGCACTGCAATGATCAAACTGACACAATGTGTAATTGTAGAGGGAAAATATGACAAGCAAAAACTCAGCCGCATCTTAGATGCAACAATATTAGCCACCAATGGATTTCGTATTTTCAAAGACAGAGAAATGCGCAGATTGATTCAAACACTTGCAGAACAAAACGGTATTATTATTCTTACTGATTCGGACAGCGCCGGCTTTAAAATCCGAAATCACATTAAAAGCTTTGTCCCTGCCCGGCAGATCACCAACGTCTATATTCCCGAAATAGCGGGAAAGGAAAAGCGAAAAAGGGAAATTTCCAAAGAAGGACTGCTCGGAGTAGAAGGTATTCCGGATGAAATCATTCTCAAAGCGCTGATGCAAGCCGGCATCACGCCGGAACACAAAACAACCTCCGGATGTAAAATAACCAAGCTTGATTTATATGAGGATGGATTCAGCGGTGGACCGGACAGTGCCGCATATCGCAAGCTTCTGCTACAATATCTTAATCTGCCGCATTATATGACCGCTAATTCTATTTTAGAAATGATTAATGCAACCATGACTGCGGAGGACTATCACCTGATAGTCAAGAAGATCAAAGAACAAAATGTCCCGGGAACGCGTATCGTTACTCCTCAAAAAGATCCCAAGGCATAACAGTATGAAAACAAAACAGGAGGAAATTTTTCATTACCAAATGAAAAAGAATGTGAAATATGGTATTTTCCAGTCTGACTTTTTTATATGTATTTTTGCCCCTCGTTTTAATTGCTTATTATTTAGTCCCGTCCAAATGGAAGAATATTGTTATTTTCATTTCCGGCATCATTTTCTTTGCATGGGGCGAGCCGGTATATGTGCTGTTGATGCTGTTTACCACGATTGTAGATTACACCGCCGGACGATTGATGGATAAATATGACGACCGTCCCAAGCTGCGGACTGTCTTTTTGCTGATGTCTGTTATCATAGATCTCGGTCTGCTGGCGACCTTTAAATACAGTTCGTTCCTGATTCAGAATTTTAATGATTTATTCGGCACGCAAATTACCGATCCGAAACTGCCTCTCCCGATTGGCATTTCTTTCTACACCTTCCAAAGTATGTCTTATAGTATTGATATGTATATGCGCAATATCAAGGTACAAAAAAGTCTGATTAACTATATTTCTTATGTTTCCCTGTTTCCCCAGATCGTTGCGGGACCAATCGTCCGTTATCAGGATGTTGCCAATGAAATTGATCATCGTACCATTACCACTTCAAAGGTATCCCAAGGTATCGGTGTTTTTCTGCTGGGACTCGGCAAAAAAGTATTGATTGCCAACAATATCGGCGCCCTTTGGACAACCATCAAAGCCACCGATATTTCTCAGCTTTCTACCCTGACGGCATGGCTTGGAATACTGGCGTTTACTTTCCAGATCTATTTTGATTTTTCAGGCTATTCCGATATGGCGGTGGGGTTGGGAAAAATGTTGGGCTTTGAATTCCCGCAAAACTTTAATTATCCTTACCTTTCCCGAAGCATCAGCGAATTTTGGCGCAGATGGCATATTACGCTTGGCACTTGGTTCCGATGTTATGTCTATATTCCGTTGGGAGGCAACCGAAACGGCAAACTTGCCACACTGCGAAATTTACTGATCGTTTGGTTTTTGACCGGTTTATGGCACGGAGCAAGCTGGAACTTCATTGTTTGGGGATTGTATTTCGGTATTTTGATTATTATGGAGCGGTTATTCCTGGGTAAATTACTGGAAAAGCTGCCCGCTTTTCTCAGCACCGCTTATTGCTTTTTACTGGTGGTTATCGGATGGGTCATCTTTGAGATCGACAGTATTCCTAAAATTCTCTCTTATCTGAAAGTCATGTTCTTTGGCTCTTCAGTGGGAATTATTGATTCAAAAAGTATCTATTATCTTGCCTCCTATGCAATCATCTTTCTGATTTGCATCATCGGCAGCACCGATTATCCGAAGAAGCTGGCAGTAAAACTGCAGAACAGCCATCCGGTACTGATTTCCGGCGTTTATCCGATATACCAGGCTGCATTAATGGTGGCGTCAACCGCATATCTTGTGTTTGCCACCTACAACCCGTTTTTGTATTTCAGATTTTAAGGAGGAGTGGTGATCGATATGAAATCAAATAAGTTAACCGCTAATATTGCGATATTTGCCGTTCTCCTGATTGTATTACCGGCATTGACTCTTTTCCTGCCGAAAAAGACCTTTTCTGAAAACGAAAACCGTTATCTTCAGGAATTCCCGGTTCCAACACTGAAAACACTAGAGGATAAAAGCTTTATGTCCGCTTTTGAAAAGTTTTTTTCCGACCATTTTGTGTTGCGTGAAAAATGGATTCAGCTGAAAAACCAAATGGAGATTATAACCAATAAGAAAGAAATTAACGGCGTATATCTAACGGAAAAACGCCTGATTGAACATCAAGAACTTAACGAAGACATTATTAAGCAAAACACCGAAGCGATTAACTCCTTTGCGGAAAAATATAAAAAGCCGACCTTTTTAATGATCGTACCTACCGCCGAAAGTATTTATACCGACCAGTTGCCGCTTATGGCGCCGTATTTTGATCAAAAAAAGGTGATTGACAGCATCTATACCGCTTCCAATAAGAATCTGACTTGTATTGATGTGTTTACTCCTCTGTTGTCCGCAAAGAATCAATACATTTATTATAATACAGACCATCATTGGACCAGTTTGGGCGCTTATCTCGGATATTTTTCTTCTGCCAAACCACTTGGTTTTGCTCATAACGAGATCGATAAATTTAATGTAGAACATGCAAGTCATGATTTTAAAGGAACGCTGTATTCAAAAACACTGTATGAAAAAAGTACACCTGATACGATCGACCTTTATCATCTGTCTACCGGAGAACCGCAGGTGACTGTTACGGTCAATTCAGGACAAAAGTCATCAGAGCACCAAAGCATCTTTTTTAGAAATTACCTGGATAAAAAAGATAAATATAATACTTTTCTGGGGCAGAATGAGCCTTGTGTATCGGTAAAAACCGATGTGACAAATCAGAAAAAATTGTTGATTATCAAAGATTCCTATGCGCACTCTATGGTACAGTTTTATATGTATCATTACAGCGAGATTACTCTTGTAGATCTGAGATATGTTAATAAATTAAGCAATTATGTTTCGGTTGATGATTACGATCAAATTATGTTTGTTTATAATTTTGCCAGTGTAAACACCGACACCAGTATCGGCAAAAAATTACCGCTGTTTTAAAAAGTTTGTCTGTCATGCGAATCCTTTGTAAAATGATATTTGTTTTGTAAGGCTTCGCATCCATAAATATCATTTAGAAGAAACGCTCCCGCGCTCCTTCCAAGCAAGCGGCTGCTTTTGAAAGCCGCAGAAAGGAATGGTTCACCCATATGAAAAAGAAACTCAGCATGCTTGTCGCGGCTGTACTGCTTGTTATGTCTGCTGCAGGCTGCGGCGAAAATCCGGTTCCTTCCGGAACAGACAGCAACACCGCAAACAATTCTTCCGTAACAGAGGACGCTTCCTCCGAAACACCGGTGAAGAAAGATGAAAATCTGAATCCGCTTACCGGAGAATATAATTTGAAGGATCGCGCTGTCGGAAAACGACCGGTATCTGTTATGGTAAATAATATCAAGAAGGCGTGGCCGCAATACGGGCTTTCTTCTGCGGATATCTGCTATGAAATTGTAGTGGAGGGCGGTATAACCCGAATTATGGCAGTATTTGCCGACTATCAGTCAGTGCCGAAAATCGGTTCTGTTCGCTCTGTCAGACATTATTTTCTGGACTGCAGCGCGCCGCTTAATACGATTTTCGTTCATTGGGGCGGAAGTACACCCGGGTATGACGCCGTGAAATCCAGAGGCATCAATAATATAGACGGCATGTCCATGTCAAAGGTTTCTTTTTTACGTGATAATCAACTGAAAAAAGAAAAGGGACAGGAGTTCAGCAATTTCACCAATGCAGAATTGATTCAAAAAGGAATAGAAAAGAAAAAATACAATACGAGCGGAACGCCGAATCCCGGATTTCAATTCGATCCCACCGGTCAAGTAATCGGCAGCGTAGCCGCAACTGATATATCCGTAAAATTCTCCGGCTATGTGACGGCTGATTTTGATTACGATTCGGTCACCGGTAAATATTTGAAAAGTGAATTCGGACAAAAACAAATCGATAAAAACAATAACCAGCAAATCGCAGTGGATAACGTCTTTGTTTTATATGCAGACATTCATCTTTATGCCGGAAGTAATAAATGGATGGATGTGGAATACAATAAAGGCGGCTCCGGATATTACATATCCAAAGGCACAAAAACGGACTTTACCTGGAGCAAAAGCGGCAGCAATAAGCCCTTTCAATTCAAAGATGCTTCCGGCGCAGACTTGAAGGTTAATCCCGGAAAAAGCTGGTTCTGTATTGTGTCAGATGAACAAAAAGGAAATACTACCATCAAATAACAAAAGAGCAATAGAATAATGACAATCCCCAACGGGAATGCTTGTTTTGTAATGATTTGCATTTTTCATTTACGATTGAATTCATGCAAAAATGTTCCACAACATTACGAAAAAGCATTTTTGTTGGGGGTTTTTATTGATATGTCACGGGGTTTAAAAACGATTTCTCAGGGAATATCCCTGTTTACCATAGGCGGCATCGGTTATGTTATCATCGAAAACATTTGGCGCGGATATTCTCATATTACGATGTTTTTTGCAGGCGGCCTGTCCTTTCTATGCATAGAAATTATGGATGTACGGCTCGGAAAAAGCGTAAATACTTTTGGAAAATGTATTCTGGGCTCTACCATAATTACAACCATTGAATTTGTATTCGGATGTGTCTTCAATCTATATTATAAAATGAATGTTTGGGATTATTCTCATCTTCCCTTTAACTTATTCGGTCAAATCTCTTTGGTATTCAGTTCTCTGTGGTGTCTGCTCACCTACCCGGTATTATACCTCGGCAAAAGCATTCGCCGCGGTCTGTTTAAAGAAGGCAAAAAAAGACTTGCCTCGCCGGAATATCACACATTGCAAATGTAATCAGAGTCGGTACCAACCAAAATTCCGCATAACAAGCTTGCTCCTTTCATATGATTAAAACAAGAAGGAAAGGAGCGGTATAAGTTATGCGCATTTTTATTATGTCCAAAAAACAGCTGTTGATTTCCGTTTCTGTGGGTATCATTGCAATCGCTTTCATCATCGGTTCGGAAATATGGTCTAAGCAAACTGCTCCCGCATCTGTGCAACCCAAAAAATTACCGATATATTGCGTAAAGACCGAAGAAAAGCAAATCGCGCTGACCTTTGACGCCGCCTGGGGAAATTCTGACACCGATCAATTAATAAACATTTTAAAAAAGCATCATGCCAAAGCTACTTTCTTTACAACCGGAGAATGGGTTGACAAATACCCGGATGATGTAAAAAAACTCTATCAAGCCGGACATGATATCCAAAATCATTCTGACAAGCACCCGCATGTGGCGGATATCAGCGCGGACAAATTAAAAAAAGACACCTTGTCCTGTGACGATAAAATCGAAAAACTGATCGGGAAACGTCCGACTCTTTATCGTGCCCCATACGGAGAATATGATAACGATATGATGGCTGTTTTTGAAAACGAGCTGAAACATTTCGTCATACAGTGGGATGTTGACAGCAGGGATTGGAAACGGCCGACTGTCGAAAAAATGGTAGAATCGGTTACCAAATCAGTAAAGCCCGGCAGCATTTTGCTTTTTCATAATGATTTGGAAAACACGCCGACAGCATTGGACTCTATTTTGACACAATTGGATAAAGAAAGCTATCAATATATTTTGGTAAGCGAACTCATTTTAAAAGATCATTACATGATAGACAATAACGGTATGCAAATAAAAAAGTAACCTGTCGAAAAAATGACTTTTTGGTTGAATGGTAGAACGCTTTATGCTATAATAACCTCAAAAGCACGTTGCGCTTTTGAATTTTTCATTCATTTCAATTTGAGTGGGCTTTGCACGGTTTCGGCTGTGCCGAAATGCCGCCGATCTTTTTTGCAGCAAGAGCAACAGCCTAGCGCCGTAGGTGCAACACACAAAACGGCGCTAATGCTCAGCTTCGCTGCGCCGGTGGTTTATGTTATAGCTTATTTAAAAGGAGTTGGTACGATGGAGCATTTAATTACATATGAAAATCTCAGATGTTTTACCTACTCAAATGATAAAATATGCAAACTGCCTATCAAGGGAATAGCTGTTTCATTTTTTGGATTAGGCGGAGCTCAAATGTTTGATGAAGATACGGAGGAAGGAAAGTGTTTTGCCGAAAAAGGAATCATCTATATCATGCCTTATAATAATCCATGGGCATGGATGAATCAGCAGGCGGTAAAATATACCGACGAAATTATTGATGTTTTAATAAAACAGTATCATTTATCAAATGATATCCCGATCGTTTCTACGGGCGGAAGTATGGGTGGACAGTCGGCGTTGGTGTACACCGCATTATCCAAGCGCACACCTGTTGCTTGTGTTGCAAATTGCCCTGTGTGTGATCTTGTTTTTCACTTTACAGAACGTCCTGATTTGCCGCGAACGCTATACAGCGCTTTCTACCATGAAGATGGTTCATTGGAAAAGGCTTTGGAGTCAGCTTCTCCTATTCACATGGTAGAAAGAATGCCTGATGTCAATTATTACATATTCCATTGTGAGTGTGACAAAGCAGTTAATAAAGAAAAACATTCAGATGTTTTAATCAACAAAATGAAGAACCGGTTTAAAGTTGTTTACCACATTGTCCCTGATCGAGATCACTGCGATTTAACTGAGGATATGCGAAAACGATATAACGAATATATTTATAACAGTATTTTATAAAGAAAAAGATGCGCCACATCCTTTTCTTTCTCTGCTTCTATGCTGTTCGGCAATAACGGAAGCTGAAATCTTAAGCAAACACTTCTGCTTATTCAAAACGCACATGAGTTAAGAAAGGAACCGTTATAAAAATGGAAGAAAAAAAAACACCGTTGACCGCTAAAATCACGATTGTCGTTTTAGCCATAAGTTGTATCTTGCTTGCCGCTGCCCTTGCCATTCTGTACTTATCAACCAGATTGGATAAAAACAAGTCAGTTGCCGCCATTGCGCAGCTGGAAACAAATTTAGATGAAAAACAAAGCATTATTGACAATGAAACCATCTCTATTGAAACTTTCAAAAATCACGCACAGCAATACGGCGCAAGTATCCCTTTTCTGCAAAGTTTTTTTGATGACGTAATTGTCTATAAAAACAAACAAGGTATCGTTTATCAACCGATTGACGACAGCCTTCCAAAAAATACATATGATTTCAGCAAACTCACCTATAAAAACAGTCAAATTCAATACGATGACAACAGCGGTGTCGTAGGATTGAAAGGAATCGATGTTTCCAAATATCAGAAAAGCATTAATTGGCAGGCAGTCAAAGAAGACGGCGTTTCTTATGCGTTTATCCGCGCAGGGCACCGGGGATATGCCGAAACAGGACAAATTGCGCAGGATCCCTATCTGATTGCCAATTTAGCCGGCGCATCCAAAGCCGGTGTGGATGTCGGCGTATACTTTTTCTCCCAGGCCATTACCAAAGAGGAAGCCGTTGAAGAGGCAGATTTTGTTTTAAACGCAGTAAAAGGACATGCCATTCGGTATCCAATCGTCTTTGACATGGAAGAAATCGCCATAGAAGGTGCGCGAACAGCCAATCTTACCGCTGCGCAAATCACCGATTTAACCATTGCCTTTTGCGAACGAATCAAATCTGCCGGATATACCCCGATGATTTATGGCAATGTGAAATGGATGATGGAGCATGTAGAATTATCCAGACTGACCGCATATCAAAAATGGTTTGCACAATATTATAATAAACCGTTTTTCCCCTATGAGTTTCAAATATGGCAGTATACCAACAAAGGCAAGGTCAACGGTATTACAGGCGAAGTGGATCTGAATTTATGCTTTGTAAATTACAATGATCTTCCTGTCCAATAAAATATTTTAATAAAGACAAAATGAAGAGGAGAAATATTTATGCAATATCAAATCGTAGGAGAACCCCTGTCCGCTGTCATCTGTAATGTGGAAGCCGGTGAATCCCTAATTACTGAGCGTGGCTCGATGAGTTGGATGACGCCGAACATGCAGATGGAAACCACTTCAAACGGTGGTTTCGGGAAAGCCATCGGACGAATGTTTGCCGGAGAAGCGCTATTCCAAAACCGTTATACCGCACAGGGTGGTCCCGGGCAAATCACCTTTGCCTCCAGCTTTCCCGGATCTATCAAAGTATTTAATATCTCTCCCGGTAACGAAATGGTTGTGCAAAAAAGCGGATTTTTAGCCAGCGAAGCCGGCGTGGAATTATCGGTGTTTTTTCAGAAAAAATTAGGATCCGGATTTTTCGGCGGAGAAGGTTTTATCATGCAAAAGCTGTCTGGAAACGGTACCGCTTTTGTGGAAATAGATGGTTATGCTTGTGAATACGAATTGGCAGCCGGTCAATCCATGGTGGTAGACACCGGATATTTAGCTGCCATGACTGCTTCCTGCTCTATCGAAATTGTATCGGTACCCGGTCTGAAAAACAAACTTTTGGGCGGAGAAGGATTCTTTAACACTGTGGTAAAAGGTCCCGGGCGGATTATTTTACAAACAATGCCGATCAGTGCTGTTGCCGGCGCTCTCAGCGTCTTTTTCCCGAGTTCTAAGTAAATTGATGCCTGCAAATAAAAAACCAACCCGCCCATTAGGGCGGGTTGGTTTTTTATTGCTTCTCCATATGCTCTGCTGAGCGAATCAGCCGCATTTGCTGTTGAAGTCATGAATAACGTTGTAACAACGCAACCTCTTTACTCAATTTCCAAATGCCGTCCGGTATCTGCCGGTGTTTCTTTTTTCGGCAATGTCAATTTCAAAACACCTTGATCATATTTTGCTTTGATCGCGTTCTCATCTACGCCGGAAATATCAAATTGCCTGCAATAAGAGCCGTATGAGCGTTCACAGCGCACATATTTATTTTTTTTATCTTTTTCTTCATGCTCGGAATGACGCTCCGCGCGAATGGTCAGAATATTGTTACCGATATCCAACTTGATATCCTTTTTGTCAAACCCCGGCAAATCTGCCTCCAGAACGTATTCTTTATCATTATCTACAATATCGGTTTTAAATTCCGACAGCATTCCGTTTTCAAAAGACAAAAACGGAAAATCAAAAAATTCTTTTTCAAAATTCTGCATTTCACGGAAAGGATCATAACCTTCCATTGCATGTCTACGATTATAAGGTCTTAAGTCAAACATATAAATTACCCCCGATTACATAATTTTATTTTATAATATTATATATAATCCGGCTGCATTTTATCGCGTTCGATTAGGATTATTGAGGTCATCGGACGTCTATGATCTCCACATTTTTACCACCCTCTGTTTTATCTGTTGATCTTTTTCCTTTCAACACTTATTATTTTAATCACCAATTACTATTTTTGTGTTATATCTTTTTTAAAAAAATATTAAATTTAGCACTCTCTATATGAGAGTGCTAAATCGAAAAATTGCTTTCACACGGTTTCCTAACCAAGAATCCAATCTATTCATTATTTCGGTGATGCAGTTCCCAACCAAAATCTCCGTGATAAATCATCTGCTTTGTCATGCCACCATCGACGCAAATATTTTCTCCGGTGATAAATCCGGCTTTGTCCGAACAAAGAAATAAGACTGCGTTTGCAATGTCAAGCGGGTTGCCTACCCTTCCGACAGGATGTTGCATTGCGTCCGCTCCGCAATATTCGGCAGACTCCGTATCGATCCATCCCGGAGAAACCGAATTTACCCGCACCTCTCCCGAAAGGCTGACCGCCAATGCGTGAGTCAACGCCGCTATACCGCCTTTCGCAGCCGTATAACTCTCTGTGTTGGGCTGACTCATTCTATCGCGGGAAGAAGAAATATTAACGATACATCCTCCCGCTGCAAAATGACTGCGGAACAATTTAGCCAGCACATAGGGAGCACTCACACCAACCCGAAGCGCATAATTGAAATCATCAAAGGAACAGTTATTGATTCCGCCTTTGGACAGCATTGCATTATTGATTAAAAAATCGATATGACCGTAATCGGCAATTACCTTTTGCTGAAATGCAAAAAGTACGCTCTCTTCGGCAATATCACCGGTAAAATAATCGTTTGGAATCTGATCAATGATACATACAACAGCTCCGTTTTTCCGAAACTCTTCCGCAATTGTTTTACCGATTCCCCTTGCACCGCCGGTAATAACAGCAACTTTATTCTGAAACATCTTTTTTCTCCTACTTTTAATCAATATATGATATTATCATCCACCCATACATTTTGCTCTAACAGCTGTCGCCGTTTATGAGTGATTTATTGGGCATGAAAACAGGCTCTTTATCCACCCTATTACAAAAAAGCAGGTCACTCTGATTCGTGACCTGCTTTTTTACCGTGCTGCACGTCAATGCGCACCAATAAAACAAAATAGTATTTTTTATGAATGTGAAAATTATTTAATGCCTGCTGAACAACCGAAAATCGGCATAAGCAAGCCAAATGTACATGTTTTTCGGTGGTTCAAGTGCAAGGGCTTTACGCTTTTTTGAATAAAACCCTTGCACCTACAAAATGAGCGAACCCCGCTCGTTTTGTAGGGCAGGCGGCAATCAATGGGAGCTGAACGCCAAAATATCCTGTTTTGGCGGCATAGAATGAATAAATGATTCATTCTATGCTAACCACGAACGCATTGGCGGTTATTCAGCAGACATTATTTATGATATAATTTTTTGGTCTGATATTTCGGCTCACAAGTCAGATTCATTCCCAATTTACGGAAAGTCACCTCATCCACCTGTGACAGAATGACCGAAGAATGTGCTTCACATCCGTGGAGCTTCTCCAACTGTTTCATCGCTAATTCGGCAACCGGATTCGTTGCCGCGCTAATCGTCAACGCAATCAGAATTTCATCGGTATGCAATCTTGGATTATGATTTCCCAAATGATCGGTTTTTAAATGCTGAATCGGCTCGATGATGGTGGGAGAAATCAGATGCATATCATGATTAATCCCTCCCAAATATTTCAAAGCGTTGAGTAATGCTGCGGATGACGCCCCCAACAAAGAGGAGGTTTTTCCGGTAACAATTTTGCCGTCAGGAAGCTGTATTGCAGCAGCCGGCATACCGGTCTGCTCCGCTCTGTCCACCGCTGCAGATGCCACCTTGCGATCCGCTGTGCTGATACCCGCCTGATTCATCAGCAATTCAATCTTATACACTGCTTCTGCATTGAGACGTCCCTGGCGCTGTTCGCACAAAGATTGGTAATAACGCCGGATAATTTCCTGCTTCGATGCTTCACATACAATATCATCATCCACAATACAATTTCCCGCCATATTGACACCCATATCGGTAGGAGAATGATACGGACTTTTTCCGGTAATTTTTTCGAAAATAGTGTTTAATATCGGAAACACTTCTACATCTCGGTTATAGTTCACCGTCGTTTTTCCATAGGCTTCCAGATGGAAAGGGTCTATCATATTGACATCATTTAAATCCGCAGTAGCCGCTTCATATGCCAAATTGACCGGATGCTTCAGCGGAAGATTCCAAATAGGAAAAGTTTCAAATTTTGCATATCCCGATTTAATACCACGCTTATACTCATGATATAACTGGGACAAACAAGTTGCCATTTTACCGCTTCCCGGTCCGGGTGCTGTTACCACTACAAGCGGTCTGCTGGTTTCAATATACTCATTTTTTCCATATCCGTCATCGCTGACAATCAACGGAATATTGCCCGGATATCCCGCAATGGGATAATGCAGATATACTTTTATATTCAAGCTTTCCAAGCGCTGTTTAAAGTTATCGACCACTGTTTGACCGTTATATTGTGCAATAACGACACTGCCGACATACAAATCACTGTCCCGAAACGCATCAATCAGCCGAAGAACATCTAAATCATAAGTGATTCCCAAATCGCCGCGAATTTTATTCTTTTCGATATCTGTTGCGTTAATAACAATTACAATTTCCGCGTGCTCCGAAAGCTGTAAAAGCATTTTTATTTTGCTGTCAGGTGCAAATCCGGGAAGGACGCGGGAGGCATGGTAGTCATCAAATAATTTACCTCCGAATTCCAAATATAGCTTGTTGTCAAACTGTTCAATCCGTTTTAAAATCTGTTCGGACTGCATTTTCAAATATTTGTCATTATCAAATCCTATTGCCATCCTATTTTTTTCCTTTCCGGTTATTTTTATCTCTATCTTATTTATTATAAAGTTTTTTGAGTCGTATTACAACTACATTTTTGATTTTTCTTTTATTTTTTGCCGAATAATGAAAGAAATACAAATTTTAGACAAAAAAGGATGGAAAGACTGTAAAAATAACAAACAGTTTTCCATCCAATAAGACAAAAATTCCATATGCAAAAAAATCAAGACGCATTCGTTAGCAAGGTCACTGCCAGCACAGCAATCAGTATACTAAAAAGGACTGCACTTCCTATTGTCAGTTTTCGGAAAGAGATAATATTCTCAATCCGTACTTTGATTTTCGCGCCACCGAAAGAGGCTGAAAAAGCAGGCGCAAAAATCAATTTGCTTTCCTCACAGCAAATCAATGCGGAGGCATATGCTTTCTTATTTTCGTTTCCGATTTTCCGCAATACCGCCTCGTCACAGGCAAGTTCAACATCGTGAAGATACATTTTAAGCATCATCCATGCCAGAGGATTAAACCAATGTAAACAAGTTATCGTAATCGCAGCCAAGCGAGTCAAATTATCGCGCCGTCGCCGATGAGCATTTTCATGCTCCTCGACATACGGAAGAAGCTCTTTTGGAAAATCGTTCGGGACCATGATTTTAGGCTTCATTACTCCATATAGAGCCGGAGAAGTAATCTTATCCGACACGTACACATTTCCATGCAGGCAGGAAGCGGTTCGTAATTCTGATTTCGTAATGAAATACAGAATCGCAAAAGTCAGCAAACCGGCTGTCAAAACAATCGCCCAAATAATGGAACCAATGAAGAATATTTTTTCGAGCCATTCTGATTTGAATATAAAGGTTGTCTGATTTCCTAAAACGGAATCAGCCGAAACGGACTCTCCGTAGTTATTTACCGCCATAATATAGTTGGTATAGGATAGCGGCGGCAAATATTCCGGTGCAGACTCAACCGGAACTGATTTCGTCGTAAATTCTGCAATCAGATTCAACACACTGTATTTACTTGGAAAGCCAAACGGAACAGCCATTCTTATGAACGGCAAAAACCACAAAACACAAATATATCGATGCGGTAATCGTTCCACTTTCCGCAGCAGCATAACAATAATTCCTGTCAAAGATCCTGCTATGCTCATGTTAAGAATCCAATAAAATATTTCCGCCATCATATCTTTTCAATCAACCTTTTCAACTCATCAATTTCTTCGGGAGATAAGGCTGTATCCTCCAGCAAAGAGGAAAACAACGCCTTTTTCGATCCGTTATACAACTTTTTAATTAACGTCTCCGTTTCTGTCTGCCGCACTTCTTCTTTTCCAATGAGCGAGGTACAAAGAAATCCTGGCTCACTGCGCTTGACCGCTTGTTTATCTACTAATTTCTTTAATACGGTATAAGTCGTATTTTTATTCCATCCGAATTTATCCGCAGCAGTTAAACTAAGTTGCTTTGCTTTTATCGGTTCGGAAGCCCAAACCAGTTCCATTAATTTCAGTTCACTATCAAATAATTTCATTGTTAACTCAACTCCAGCAGACTATTCTACTCGTCTATCGTAGCATATTCCTCTTTCCTTGTCAAGAAGACTGCAAAAAACCGCTGATGCAATTGCATCAGCGGTTTTTCATCAGCTATTTCAATTATGAATTGATTGCAGTAACAACACCGGAACCAACGGTACGGCCGCCTTCACGGATAGCGAAACGGAGACCTTCTTCAATAGCGATAGGAGTAATCAGC
>ERZ773235.1318-NODE-1318-length-26055-cov-4.690654_pt1 | contig 26055 bp, 20 predicted proteins | sample MGYA00580522_ERZ773235 | MGnify/ENA primary metagenome ERZ773235 (study PRJEB29015, sample SAMEA2737797) | human gut metagenome | biome: human gut; feature: human-associated habitat; material: faeces | place: China | collected 2012 ...
TTTGCCAAGGGCTCCCACTTTGGGGGAGCTGGCGCGAAGCGCCTGAGAGGGCGAGCCCGCTGGCGGGGAGACTGCGCCCCGGTTTAGAAGACGCTTACGATGGGGCCGATGACAAGCCCGGCAGCGGGGCACAGATCACTTCACCTCGATCAACTTCCCCAGTTCCAGCGAATAGATCCCCTTATACGTCACCTTTTTCGGGGCGAAGCGCTTCTTGATGGCGATGGCGTAGAGGTTGAGCTGGGCGCGGTAAGCGGCGAGGTAGTCGGCTTCGGTCTTGCGGCGGTCGGTCTTATAGTCCAGCAGTTCCAAGTGGTCGGGGAAGACCAGCACGATATCCGCGATCCCCTGCACCAGCACGCTGGCCTTAGCAGTCTCCGGGTCGGGCGCGGGGCTTCCCTGTGCGGCCAGCACCGCCGCAGCGGGCAGGGCCGTGATGAAGGCCAGCTCCCGCAGCACCTCATCCGCCGCGCAGATGCGGGCAAAGGCGTCGCTCTCGGCAAAGCGGCGGATGCGGCGCACGTCGAGCTTGTCGGCGATCTCCGGCGCGGTGAGCTGAGCGTGTACCTGCCGATCCCGTTCGGCCAAGATGGCCTCGTCCAGCGTTCCGGCCTGTTTCGCGGCGGCAAGGGCGGCAAAGTCCGCATGTTCCAGAAATGCGTGGAGGGCCGTGCCCATCTCGGCGGCGGTCAGGCCGTCCTTCGAGAGGAAGCCGGGGCGCTCCAGCGTCGTCTGCTCGGCCTTGTGGACGATGCTCGTCACGCTGACTTTTGCGGGCACAGCGGCCAGCGGGGCCGCCGGGTACTGCCAGCCGAAGCCCTCCCGCAGCCGGGCGGTCAGAGCCGGGTCCCCAGCGGGGCGCTCCTCCGGCGCGGCGGCGGCTTCGGGGGCCTCGTTCTCCTGCTCCGGTTCCAGCGCGATGGCGATGGTGCTTTCCGTTTCCACAAAGGGCAGTTCCAGATTTTCGGCCAAGCGGCGGAGGGGCCCGCCGTTCGGGTGGACGAGGAGGGCTGCCCGCAGCCAATCCGCAAAGGAACTGGCCTGACGGTTCAGCGTCTCCCCTGCCCCCGCCGCAAGGAAGGCTGAGGCCTTGGCCAAGGGGTTGGTGGTCTTGGTCATGCCGAGGGGGATGGTCAGGATCAGCTTGTCCTGCGCGCGGGTGAGCGCCACGTACAGCAGCCGCATCTGCTCGCTGCGCAGTTCAGCGGCGTGGACATTGGACAACGCCGCATAGGCCGCTGTTTTATAGGAACCCTCGCCGTCTTCGGGGCGGAGGCGCAGCCCGGCCCCGTACACTCGGTGCAGCAGCACGGGCTGGCGGGTGTCGGCGGCATTGAACCGCCGGGCCGTGTCCGCCACAAAGACCACCGGGAACTGCAGCCCCTTGGAGCGGTGGATGGTCATGATGGTCACGCAGCCGGGGCGGGCGCCGCCGGGCACCGTATCCTGCCCGGTGGAACCCGCCAGCGCGGCGGCGTCGATGGCGCGGACAAGGCCGGAGATGCCATTTGCCCCGGCACCGGCGCAGAAGGAGGCGAACCGCCGGGCATCCTCCCGGCGGCGGGTGCCGTTTTCCATCACGCCCAGCGCGGCGAGATAGCCGGTGGACGCAAAGATCTCTTCCAGCAATCGTTCCGCCGACACGCTCCGGGCCATCCGGCGCAGGGCGGTCAGGCGGGTGTAGAACTGCCGGACTTTTTCGGTAAAAGTGTCCGGCTCGGCGCTGTTCGCAGCGGCCAGCACAGCCCCGTACAGGCTCGTTTTGCGCTGCAAGGCCCGGAGCCGCACAAGGTCATCGTCCGTAAATCCGAACAGCGGGCCCAGCATGGCTGCGGCCAGATAAATATCCTGCGCCGGGTTGTCGATGACTTTCAGCAGCGCGATGAGGGGCCGGATGTGGGGCGCGTCCAGCAGATTTTCGCGGGCGTCGGCGTAGACCGGGATGCCCTTGGCCGTCAGCGCCTCCACGTAGGCCGGGAAATCCCCCCGCGCGGCCAGCAGGATGCAGACATCCTCGTACTGCACCGGGCGGGTGGCGCTGCCCTCCCGCACCGGTTCGCCGGAAGCCACCAGTTCGGCAATGCGCTTTGCGATAAACGCCGCGTCCGTCTCGGCGGTGTCGTCGGGCAAAAACTGCGCTTCCACGCTGCCGGTGTACTCCCCCGGTGCGCCGCAGACCAGCCGCTGCCCGTCGCCGTAGGCTGTATCGCCCAGCGCGGGGGTCATGAGCTGCTCAAAGAGGAAGTTGATGCCCCGCACCACCTCCGGCGCACTGCGGAAGTTGGCGTCCAGCGCCAGCAGAGCGTTCCGGCCGGGGATCCCCTCCGCCGGGCGGGAGCGGGCGGCTTCCCCTTCCAGCAGCGGCCATGTGTCCAGTTTTTCCCGGAAGATGCTGGGGTCAGCCTGACGGAAACGGTAGATGCTCTGCTTCAAGTCGCCCACGAGGAAGAGGTTATCCCCCGCCGGGCTGGCCAGACAGCGGTAGAGCGCATCCTGCAGCGCATTCGTATCCTGATATTCGTCCACCATGACGGCGGCGTAATTCTGCCGGATGCTCTCACACAGGGGGGTGGGGGTGCCGTCCGGGCTGCGGAGGAGCCGGAGAGCCTGATGCTCGAAATCGCTGAATTCCAGCAGCTTCCGCTCCTGCTTCTTGGCGGCAAACCGGGCGTCAAAATCCCGCACGGCGGCAAACAGGGCCTGCAGCCGGGGCAGCGCCGCCAAGCGGTCGGCTTCGGCCTCGTCCTCGCTGCAAGAGATCAGTTCCAAGATCTGCCCGAACAAGCCCGCCGCCTCGTCGGCGCGGGTCTTGACGGCGGCTTTGTGTTCGCCGGTCAGCCGCTTTTTCATTCCCTTCAGCCCCGGCAGCGGCTCCATGCCGAGGACATAGGGCGTCAGCCGGTCATAGAGGGGCGTCCACTCTCCTGCCTCGGCCAGCCGCTCCACCTCGCCCAGCAGGGCGGCGGCGTTCTCCAGCCGCTCCAAAGGCTCGGCGAATTTGTCGTTGGCCCCGGCCACGCCTTTTGCGCGGGCAGCGTCGGTCTTGCCCTTGTTCTCGGCCTCGATGCGGGCCAGCACAAGGTCGTTTTTACAGTCGCTCAGGGCGGCGCAGAACAGCTCCCGCCCTGCCTTGGCATCGCGGGCCGCTTCGGCCAGAAGCAGGTCGTGCCAGCAGGTCTTGTCAAAGCCGCGCTCGGCCTTCCACGGAGCCAGAAATTCGTCCAGCTTGCGGTCGTAGTCGGGCAGGGCGCGGAGGAAATCGTAAGTGTGCAGGATGGTCTCCCCGGCGGCTTTGTCGCTGCGGCCTTTGCCGTAGAGGTCCGCAAAGGCGCAGAAATCCGGGTCCGCATAGGCGCGTTCCAGCGTCTCGGCCAGCGCAGCCGCCCGCAGCGTTTCCACACTGCCGGGGTCGGCGGGGGAAAAGTCCGGCGGGATGTCCAGCGCCTGAAAGTGCTTGCGCAGCAGGTCAAGGCAGAAGGCATCGATGGTACAGATGGGGGCGCGCTGCAGCAGCATCCGCTGGCGGCGCAGGGCCGTGTTGCCCGGTTCCGCTTGGCTGCGGCGGAGCAGCGCTTGGCCGATGCGGGCCCGCAGCTCAGCCGCCGCCGCATTCGTGAAGGTCACGATCAGCAGTTTGTCCGCGTCGATGGGGGCTTCCGGGTCGGTGATGAGCCGGACGGCCCGCTCGGTCAGGACGGCGGTCTTGCCGCTGCCCGCCGCCGCGCTGACCAGCAGCGCCCCGCCCCGGTCGTCGATGGCGGCCTGCTGGGCGCTTGTCCATTTGGGTCCACTCACGGCTGTTCCTCCTTTTTCTCGGTCTCTTCAGGGGCTTCAAAGGGCTTGGCGGGGGCGTCCAGCGCCCGTTCGCCGATGCCGCTCTCGTGGCAGCAGATGAAGCCGTAATCGCACCACCGGCAGGGGCTGCGGCCCGTGACCAGCGGCTCGGCGGCGATCTGCCCGCCGTAAAGCTGTTCGCCCATCTGGGTCACAAGGTCGTCCAGATGCAGTCGGATGCGGCTGAGCTTGGCCGCGTCGGCCCGCTTGTCCTTCTGGTAGGGGCTGGGCGCGCCCCGCAGATAGCCAAAGGGCAGATACCGGCCCGTCTCCTCGGCGTCCATGGCCCGGAAGATCTTTTCCTCGTCCCGCACCAGACCATCCAGCTTGTATTCCACACTGCGGGCGGCATTGGCGCGGGTGGTGCTTTCGGGGGCCGGATCGGCCAGCAGGTAGAGCACGCCCGCCGGTTCGGCCCCGGTAAAGCGGCCGCTGGCGTCCCGCGTCAGGCTGAACAGATACAGCAGCATCTGGCAGTCCAGCCCGCAGTAGACCTCTTTCAGGTCCAGCTTTTTGGTGCCGGTCTTATAATCCACCACCCGCACCCAGCGGGTGCCGTCCTCTTCCACCCACTCGTCGGCCCGGTCCACCGTACCGACGAGCTGGACCGTCCGCCCATCCGACAGATGATAGAGCTGGGGCGGCACGGCGTCCTCGCCCCGGCCGATCTTCAGCTCACAGGCCACAGGCTTGAAGCAGGATTGGCGCTGCTCGTCCCGCAGGTAGCACAAAAGGCTTGCCATGCTCTTTTTCAGCCGGGAGAGCAGATAGGTGAAGCGGGCGGTGTCTTCGGGCAGGTAGCGGCGGGCGTACTCGTCCACCAGCAGCCCCGCCAGCTGGGCCATCGCCTCGTCGTCCAGCTCGATGAAAGGTGCCGGCATGTTGGCGCAGGGGTTGTCCGGCGCGGGGTCCGGGTCCAGCGCCATCTGTAAGACCCAGTGCATCAGACTGCCGCTCTGGTCGGCGGAAAGCTCGGCCCGCCTGCGGGGGCGCAAGCCCAAAACGTATTGCAGGAAGTATCCGTAGCGGCAGGTGTAGTATTTTTCCAACTGACTGGGCGAGATGCGCAGCCGCTTGCCCAGCAGCGCTTCCAGCGCGGTCAAGTCATGGACCTGCCGGGGCGCGGCCTCGGCCATCCGGCGCAGCAGGGCCAGCCCTTCCGGTTCGGCTTCGCCGGGGGCGTGCAGTGCCTCGGTCAGGCTGGCGCGTTCGGTATCGGTCAGCGGCCAGCCGCCGCCGAGGCAGTCCAGCCCGTCGGCGGGGGTGGCGGCGAGGTCGGGCAGCTCCAGCGCCGGGGGCTGGGGTTCCAGTGCCTCCACGATGGGTTCCAGCGCTGCGCAGAGAGTCAGGCCCTGCCCCTTGGGCCAGCTCATCCACAGCCCCTTGGACGGGGCGGTGAGGGCCTTGTAAAAGCAGACCTGCTCCCGCACCACGCGGTTCTCAAAGCAGTCCGGCAGGTCGATCTGCTGGGCCATCAGGGCGTCGCGGTCAGCGTGGGTCAGCAGCCCCGCCTCGCTGGGGGCCGTGGGGAACTCGCCCTCGGCCAGCCCCAGCACGAAAACGTGATCGGGCGCGTCCAGCCGCATCTTGCCCGCGCTGGCCAGCACCACGGCGTCCAGCGTCTGCGGGATGTGGCCGAGGTCCGACGAGCGGAGCAGCAGCCCGAACAGATCCTCGTACTCGCCCACGGTCACGGTCTGTTCGCCCAGCAGCTGCGCCATCTGGTCCAGAAGCCCCATGACCACGTTCCACTCGCGGGCGGCTTCCTCCGCCGCCGGGATGCCCCGCTCGGCGCGGATGGCCTCCACCTGTGCGGCTTGCTGTTCCTCCGCGCCCAGCTCCTTCAGGCAGAAATAGACCGCCCGGCTGATGGCCTCGGCGTTGGCGTTCCGCACCTTGCTCCGCAGCGCGTCGGTGGCGTTCACCAGCAGGGCGCGGGCCTTTTCCGCCATGGCCAGATCGGCATTGTCCTCCTCGGTGGGGGTGATGTCGCCGAAACCTTTCGGGTTGTTCTGAAATTCCGCCCGCCATGCCGCCGCACGCGGCGACCATGTATAGGCGTAATTTTCCAGTGCGCAGACCTCTTCCTCGGTCAGGGCGCAAAGACCCGTTTTGGCGAGGGTGGTCAGATGTTCGGTCAAGTCGGCCCCGCGGGCCAGCGCCAGCAGCGCCTTGACCGCCGTGGCCGGGGCGCTGAACTCCGGGGTGGTGGGCTCGTCGCAGTAGAGCGGGATGTCCGCCATCCGGAACTCGTACCGCACCGCCGCGCGGTATTTTGCAATGTCGCGGCAGACCACCGCGATCTTCCCACAGCGGACACCCTGCCGCATCAGGCGGCGGATAGCCCCGGCGGCGGCGCGGGCTTCTTCCTCCCGGCTGGGGGCGGCAAAGAGCCGCACTTCCTCCGCCGGGGCATCCAACGGCGGGCAGACCCCTGTTTCCAGCAGCTCCGTCACCGCCGCAAGGCCGGGGGCGGCGGCATGGCGCAGATCCCGCCGCAGCAGTTCGGGGGCGGCCACCTCGGCCCCGTTTTTCCGGGCCAGTTGGCGGAGCTGCACCGCCACCTGCTTTGCGCCGGAGAAAAGGCTCACGTCACCGGGGAGGAGGGGCGCGCCGTCGTCGCAGAGGGCCACGGTCACGCAGGGCAGCGCGGCCAGCATAGCTCCCAGCAGCCGCTTTTTGGGCGCGTTGAAGGTATCGAACTCGTCGATGAACACTTCCCGCCCCCGCAGAAATCCCGGCACTTCTCCCCCCGCCAGCGCCTCTTCGAGCCGGGCACCGGCCAGCTCCAGCCGGTCGGCGGGGTCCATGCCGCTGCGGAACAGCAGCGTCTCGTAGCCTTGGAAGATCAGCGCCAGTTCGCTCAGCTTCCCGCTCTCGGCCCCGCAGCTCTTGGCCAGTTCCGCCAGCCGGGTGCCGGACAGGCCCGCGCTCTTCAGCTCGTCGATGGTCTCGGCCGCCATCTGGCAGAAAGCCGCACTCCGGCGGTGGCGGTAGTAATAGCGGACATTGTCCTGCAATTCTTCCAGTGCACGGCGCACCAGCACGGCCCGCCCCGCGTCGGAGAGGGTCTGCACGGCGCTGCCGCCCTCGGCGGACAAAATCTTCTCGGCAAGGCTCGTGAAGGAAAAGCTCTCCACCATGCCGGACAGCGCATCCCCCAATTCGCGGTAGATGCGCCCCTCGGTGGAGGACGTGAACTGCTCCGGCACCAGCAGGATGCTCTTTTGCCCCGCCTCGGCGCGGGTGCGGATGCGGTGATACAGCAGCGTCGTCTTGCCGCTGCCGGAACCGCCTAGGATCAATTTCAGCATAGAATCGGCCTTCCAATAGGCTCAAGCCCCGCCGCCTTTTGTTTCGATTGGGCCCAAGCGTTTTGTGCAAACTTACCCGGCTTGCCAAGGGCTCCCACTTTGAGGAAAGACTCTCCCCGGCCGGGGAGAGATGTCGCAAAGCGACAGAGTGGGGAATCTGGCACGCGAAGCGTGACTGAGAGGGCAAGGCCGTTTGCCCTTATTGTACCACAAAATTGCAAGAACATCTATTCTGTGTTACACTAAGCAAAGATGCAAACAGAAAGGGGAGCCCCATGAAAATACTCGCTGTCGATTACGGGGACAGCCGCACCGGCCTTGCCACCTGCGATGTCACCGAATTTCTGACCACCGCCATCACGCCCCAGATCACTGAAAAAGGCCGCCCGAAAGTGGCGGCCAAGGTCTGCGAAGCAGCAAAAAATATTCAGGCAGAGCTCATCGTCATCGGTCTGCCGCTGAACATGGACGGCACCGAGGGCGAGCGGGCACAGAAGAGCCGGAAGCTGGCAAAGACGATCCAGATCTGGAGCGGGCTGCCCGTCCGGATGTGGGACGAGCGCCAGTCCACCTGCGAAGCCGCCGACATCCTCTCCGAGGCCGGCACCTTCGGCACCAAGCGGAAAGAGATCTTGGATTCCGTCAGCGCCACGGTCATCTTAGAGGATTACCTTGCATGGCGCAAAGAGCACCCCGGCGAGATCTGAGCAGCAAAAAGGCTCCCACTGCCACGGGAGCCTTTTTGTGTTTTCTTTTTTACGGATACGTCTCAATGCTGACGCTGTGGATGGTGATGGCCTCGGTGGGCTTCTGGTTCTCGTCCACAGCGGTCTGAGCGATGGCGTCCACCACGTCCATGCCCTCATACACCTGCCCGAACACGGTGTCAGTGTAGTCGAGGTAAGGGGCGCCGCCCGCCGTCTGGTAGGCCGCCACGACTTCGGCGCGGTAACCGGCGGCGTTCATCTGGTCCACCAGCTCCTGCGTGACGGAGGCCGAGCCGGGCAGCGTTTCCATCACATAGAAGACGCTGGCACACTGGCCGGAAGAATCCGTGGCGGCGCAGAGTGCACCGGAATAGTGGTGCAGCTGGTCGGTGGCTTCCACCGGGTAGCGGCTGCCGTTCCAGATGGTCATGCCCCTGCCGTCGGCCCCCTGCCCGGCTTCGACGAGGAACTCGTTCTCGGCGCGGGAGACGGTCAGGCCGTTGTAGTAGCCCGCCTGTACGAGGCCGAGGAAGTTATCGCACGCCTGCGGAGCCAGCGTCGGGAAGAGCACCGCCTTGAACACGCCCGCCGAGGTATCGAACACGGCCACCGTGTCCCCTGCCGCCGGGTGGGCGAACTGGGTTTCGGAAGATTCCACCGCCGGGCGGGAGATGGTCTTCGTACCCGACGCGCTGCCGCTGAGCTTTTCCTTCAGCGAGCAGCCCGTCAGCGCAAGGCAGCTCAGGAGCGCCAGCACCGCCAGCGCCTTTTTATAAAAACGATTCATAACTCTGACCTCTCGGTGAATAGGATGGGAATATACACAGAGTTTAGTATATCATATTTCCCCGGCGGAATCGAGAGGAAAATGGGTGAAAATTTGCCAGCAGATTTCTGTGCGAAAAACATCTTGACGAGCGGACAAAAAAACGCTACACTATAAGCACAGCCGGGGGCTGCGGGAGCGCAGAGCTTCCCCCGCTATGGATCACTTTTATTTTCTTTTACAGGAGAACGTATCTTATGGCAGAAGAGATCAAGAACCCGAACGCCGAAGAGGAGTATCAGCCCGACCTGATGACCCTTGAGGACGAGGACGGCAACGAAGTCACTTTTGAGGTGATCGACGCGCTGGACCATAAGGGCGTGCACTATATGGCCGTCGTGGAATACGCCGAGGACGAAGAAGACGTCAACGAGGATGCACAGCTCGTCATCCTGAGCGTCGGCGAGGACAGCGAGGGCGAATATCTGGATGTCGTGGAAGACGACGAGACCCTGCTGGAAGTAAGCAAGCTGTTTGAAAAGCGGCTCAGCGACCAGTTCGAGATCGAGTAAATTTTCCAGACGATTGACCCGTGCAAGACTTCCTGCCCGGCTCGAATTGTTGCGGTTTATATGATCCTACTAATCATTCAACGGGAGCCCGGCGTTCGCCGGCGGATTGCAGACCTCCCCGCTGTGGGTTCGACCCCAGAGGCTCGATGAGGAAGCGCGAATCCGGAGACAGGGCACCCACCTGTCCGTAAGGGTAGGTTTGATTGCCGCAGACGACCGGGCGGGATCTTTTTATAGGGACTCATCCACCACTGTCCTCTGCCAAGAGGAACGTGTGTGGATTTTTTTATATCGGAAAGGATGTGCATTGCGGCATGAAGTCTGAGCATCTGGTGGGGACGAGCATCCCCCGCTTTACCTACGACACCCCCACGGTGCCGGAAAACGATTTTTACGGGCTCTGTGATGGCGGACGGCCGCTGTGCATGATCTTCCTGCCGGGGTTCGATCATCCCGTGAGCCGCGAGTACATCACCCGCTATCTGAAGACCCTGCCCTCCCTGAAAGGGGCGCGGCTGGCCTGTGTGGTGCGGTCCAGCGCTCAGGCCGTGGCCGCCGCCACCCGTGGGTCGGATTTCCCCTTCCCCGTCATCTGCGACGGGCCGGGCGTGCTCTACGGCTACCTCGGCGTCGAGCAGACCCGCGGTCTGCTGAGCTGGAGCTTTGCGGCTCAAAAAATTTACAAAGCCGCCAAGGACGCGGGCTACCATTACGACAAAGCCGCCCCGCAGATCCTGCCCCTGACGCTGGTGGTGGGCCATAAGGGCAAAATTTTGTTCACCCACTCCGGCCGCAGCCAGACCGACCTGCCGGAGGACTGCGCCGCCATCGCCGAGATCGTCAAGGCCGTGGAAGCAGCCACCGTACAGGCCCACGCCGATGCGAACCCCCACTGCTCGGACGAGACCCTCACCCTGCCCGACCTCATGGGCTGGGACGACTGATGAATAACCCCCTTTCCCTTGGGCAAAACTACCCAAAAGAAAGGGGGTCTTTTTGTGCAGACCTTTTATAAAGTATGCCTGATCCTGATGATCATCGGCGGCATCAACTGGGGGCTGGTCGGCCTGTTCCAGTTTGATTTTGTCGGCTGGCTGCTGGGCGGCAGCAGTTCCATCTGGTCCCGCATCGTCTTTACGGTCGTCGGCATTGCCGCTGTCTGCGGCATTCCGGGCCTGTTTGCAGACGAAGAGACATAAATAAAAAAAGCTGCTGCCAACTCCTTCAGTCACGGCTTTGCCGTGCCAGCTCCCTCTAGGAGGGAGCCTTGGCGTAACGGTTAGCTGTGAAAGCCTCCCTCATTGAGGGAGGTGGCATCGCGTCAGCGATGACGGAAGGAGTTATACAGCAGCTTTTTATTGTACTATAAGACCCACTTCGGGGCCGCGACCCTTGCGCCGCCCTTGTCGGGCTGGGCCACATAGACCTGCGGCCAGCGGGTTTTCAGAGCTTCGGCGGCTTTGCGGGCGTCGGCTTCCTGCTCGAAAATGCCGAACACCGCCGCGCCGCTGCCGGTCATCAGGGCCGTCACCGCCCCGTGAAGGCGCAGCGCCGCTTTGATGGCCTCGTTGTCCTTGGCACCGCTGCACTCTTCCAGCGCGTTGCCCGCAGCGGCGCAGACCCCGGCCAAGTCCTCGGCGCGGATGGCGGCTTCCTGCGCTTCGCAGTCGGGGTGACGGCTGCTGCCGACCTTGTCATAAGCCGCAAAGGCTTCCGGGGTGGAAACGCCGTAGTCCGGCATGACCACCGTGAACCAGCAGTCCGGGCAGGGCGGCAGGGCTTTCATCACATCGCCCACGCCCTGCACCCGGCAGGTGCCGCCCATCAGGGCAAAGGGCACATCCGCGCCCACCTTGGCCCCCAGCGCGCAGAGCTCGCTCATGGAAAGGCGTGCTCCGTACAGCGCATTCAGACCCACGAGGACGGCTGCGGCGTCCGCGCTGCCGCCCGCCATCCCGGCCCGCACCGGGATGTTCTTATACACGGTGATATCCACGCCCGCCAGCAGCCCGGTGTACCGGAAAAAGGCGATGGCTGCCTTGATGGCGGTGTTGCTGTCGTTGGCGGCCACGGGGCTGCCGGGCAGGGTCAGGTTCAGGCCGTTGCTGCGGGTCAGCACGACCTTTTCATACAGCGTGATGGCCTGCATGGTCATATCCAGATCATGATAGCCGTTGGGCAGAGTGCCCACCACGTCCAGCGCAAGGTTCAGCTTGGCCGGGGCCAGAACCGTCACACGATTCAACTTTGCCATTTCAAACTCCTTCTCATCCGTTCGCGCGGATGCCGTTGTCCTGCAAAAAGGCACGGATGCGCTTCATCGCCTCGGTCAGATGCTCCACCGAGTAGGCGTAGGACACCCGGCAGTACCCCTCGCCGGAGGCACCGAAGGCGTCGCCGGGCACGAGGGCCACATGCTTCTGCTCCAAGAGCTTGGTGCAGAACTCCTGACTCGTCATGCCGGTGGACTTGATGCAGGGGAAGGCATAGAACGCGCCCCGCGGCTCGAAGCAGGTCAGGCCCATCTCGTTGAAGCCGCGCACCACCAGACGGCGGCGCATGTTGTACTCGTCCCGCATCCGGTCGATCTCGCCGTCGCAATCCCGCAAGGCGGTGATGGCGGCGTACTGGCTGGTGGTGGGGGCGCTCATGATGGCGCTCTGGTGGATCTTCGTCATGATCTTGATGATGGGGGCCGGGCCGCATGCGTAACCCAAGCGCCAGCCGGTCATGGCGTAACTCTTGGAGAAGCCGTTGACCACCACGGTCCGCTCGGCCATGCCGGGCAGGGTCGCGATGGAGACATGGGGCCGCAGCCCGTAGTTCAGCTCCGCATAAATTTCATCCGACAGCACGAGGACGTTCGTGTCCCGCAGCACTTCGGCAATGGCCTCAAGATCCTCTTTCTCCATCACCGCGCCGGTGGGGTTGTTGGGGAAGGGCATGATGAGGAGCTTGGTCTTGGGGGTGATGGCCGCTTTCAGCGCCTCCGGGCGGAGACGGAACTCGTCCTCCTGCCGGCAGGGCACATGGACCGGCACACCGCCGGACAGGGTGGTGATGGGCTCGTAGCAGACGAAACACGGCTCCGGGATGATGACCTCATCCCCCGGCTGCACGATGGTGCGGATGCACATATCAATGGCCTCGCTGCCGCCCACGGTGACCAGCACCTGCGTCAGCGGATCGTAATGGAGGTTCATCCGCCGCTCCAGATAGCGGCAGATCTCGGCGCGCAGCTCCTTCAGGCCCGCGTTGGCGGTGTAGCGGGTGCGGCCGTGCTCCAAGCTCTCGATGCCCGCTTCCCGGACAGCCCACGGCGTTTTGAAATCCGGCTCACCCACGCCGAGGCTGATGCACTCCGGCATGTCGGCGGCGAGGTCGAAGAATTTGCGGATGCCGGAGGGGCGCATGGCCTTGGCGGCAGGCGCGATCAATTTATCGTAGTCCATCACAGCACGGTGCACTCTCTTTCATCAATTTCGTCGTCCTGATAGAAGCGGCCCTCTTTTTTGTAAGTACGCAGGACAAAATGGGTAGCCGTGGACAGCACGTCGTCCAGCGGGGACAGGCGCTTGGCCACGAACAGCGCGATTTCTTGGAAGGTCTGGCCCTTGATGACCAGCTGCAGATCGTAGCCGCCGCTCATCAGCAGCACGCTCTCCACCTCGTCGAAGGCGGCAATGGTAGCCGCGATCTCGTCGAAGCCGCGGCTCTTCTTGGGGCTGACGTTCAGCTCGATGACAGCCTCCACCCGGTTCACCCCGGCCTTTTCCCAGTCCACAAGGGTCTTGTACCCCTTGATGATGCCCTGTGCGCGGGCAAGGTCGATCATTGCCGCCACTTCGGCGGGGGATTTATTCAGCATCGTGGCAATGTCCTCGATCGGCAGCCGCGCGTTATCTTCCAGAAGTTTCAAAAGCTGTTCCATCGTCGTTACTCCTTTATCTCCGGCTCGCGGGCGTCCCGCGCCGATTGTTGTTTTTAAGTATAGCACAACTGCGGCGCCTTTGCATCTTGTTTTTTAGATAGACCGTCTTTTCGCCCTGTCTCCTGCTCTTTTTTCCAAAAAGTGTGTTCAAAAATCGGTAAATCTGCTATACTGGAAGGGACTTCAACCTCTCCGTCATCGCTTTGCGATGACGGAGGGAGTTTTCACATCGAGTTAACGGGAGTAAGGAATATGAAAGCATTCATCACAGTCATCGGCCACGACACCGTCGGCGTCGTCGCAAAAGTCGCCGCCTTGTGCAGCGAGCTGAACATCAACATTGAAGACGTGACCCAGAGCATCCTGCAGGGCATGTTCGCCATGATCATGCTGGTGGACATCACCCATTGCAGCGTCAGCCACGAGGAGCTGCACAAGCGTACAGACGCCCTTGCCAAGGCGATGGGGATGCAGATCAACGTCACCCGTCAGGAAGTTTTTGACGCGATGCACACGATCTAAAACGATAGCCTAACATGAAAGAGGGGTACTTTCCAAATGAGTATGATGAATACCGGCGACATCCTCGAAACCATCGAGATGTTCACGCAGGACAACTTGGATGTGCGCACCGTGACCATGGGCATCAGCCTGTTGGACTGCATCGACCCGGACCCGAAAAAGGCCTGTGAGAAGGTCTACAACAAGATCACCACCAAGGCGGCGAATCTGGTGCCCGCCGTGGAGCATATCAGCGCCGAGTACGGCATCCCCATCATTAACAAGCGCATCAGCGTAACGCCCATCGCCATGCTGCTGGGTGCTTGCCCGGAGGCTGACCCCGTGGATTTTGCCAAGGCGCTGGACGCTGCGGGCAAAAAGGTCGGTGTCAACTTCGTGGGCGGCTACACGGCCCTCGTGCACAAGGGCTTCTCAGCAGGTGACCGGCGGCTCATCGAGTCCATCCCCCGCGCACTGGCTCAGACGGATATCGTCTGCAGCTCGGTGAACATCGGTGCCACCAAGGCGGGCCTGAACATGGACGCCATCAAGCTGATGGGCGAGGCCGTCAAAAAGGCCAGCGAGCTGACCGCCGACCGCCAGTGCATCGGCGCGGCAAAGCTGGTGGTCTTCTGCAACGCGCCGGAGGATAACCCCTTCATGGCCGGTGCGTTCCACGGCCCCGGCGAGCCCGACTGCGAGATCCACGTGGGCGTTTCCGGCCCCGGTGCCGTCCGCGCCGCGCTGGCAAAGCTGCCCAAGGACGCCCCCATCGACGAGGTGGCCGAGCTGGTCAAGCGCACGGCTTTCAAGATCACCCGCGTAGGCCAGCTGGTCGCGAACCTCGCCTCCAAGGCGCTGGGCGTGCCCGCCGGCATCATCGACTTGTCGCTGGCCCCCACCCCCGCCGTGGGCGACAGCGTGGCCAACATCCTCGAAGAGATGGGCCTTGAGACCTGCGGCTGCTGCGGCACCACCGCCTGTCTCGCCCTGCTGAACGACGCCGTCAAGAAGGGCGGCGTCATGGCCTCCAACCATGTGGGCGGCCTGTCCGGTGCCTTCATCCCCGTCAGCGAGGACGACGGCATGATCCACGCCGCCGAGTGCGGCTGCCTGACCATTGAGAAGCTCGAAGCCATGACCGCCGTCTGCTCGGTGGGCATCGATATGGTCATCATCCCCGGCGACACCACCCCCGCCGTCATCAGCGCCCTCATCGCGGACGAAGCCGCCATCGGCATGGTCAACAGCAAGACCACCGCCGTCCGCGTCATCCCTGCCATCGGCCGCAAAGCGGGCGAGATCCTCGACTTCGGCGGCCTGCTGGGCTACGGCCCCATCATGCCCGTCAACCAGCGCGACCCCTCCGTCTTCATCAACCGCGGCGGCCGTCTGCCCGCGCCGATGCAATCGCTGAAGAACTGATCGCACGATCTTCATGATACAAAGCACACCCCTTCGCGAAGCTGTTTGCGAAGGGGTGTTGTTATAGGATCGATGGTCGGTGCCGCCCTGTTCAAGTCCTCTTATCCGCACAATAAAGAGTTTTCAAAAGGGCTATTGTAAAGCGGCAGTCCTCTTGGTAGACATTCCTAAATCTCTAGGAACCGCGGGCTAAGCAACAGCCCACTGGGCTGATTGCTTACGGTGCTTCGCACCGCCGCCCTGTTCAAGTCCTCTTATTCGCACAAAAAAACACAGTACACAAAGTGTACTGTGTTTTCAGTGCGGATAAGAGGACTTGAACCTCCACCGAGTTGCCCCGATTAGAACCTGAATCTAACGCGTCTGCCAATTCCGCCATATCCGCATATCTTATTTTTGTTCGTGAGCCGTGTCGCTCGGAACGATAGTAATTATACCATGGGATTCGGAAATGTCAAGCGGATTTTTCAAATTTTTCTGACAAAAATTCCGGGCAAATTTTTGCGCCGAAATGTGGACGATGGGGCGAAATTTTCGTCAGAATATGATACAATAAAAGCCAAGCTGTCCGGGGCTGAGTGTCCCACAGCGAAATATGATGGAATGAGGGAACCACACATGTTCAACTTTCTGATCTTTGTCTTCGGTGCGGCGCTCATGTTCGGCATGGGGCTGCGCAGTGTGCTTGCGCGACGGAAGCTGTGCCAAAAGGGCGAAAAGGTCACCGCCCGTGTCGCCGGGACGGTACAGGGCCGGGACGGCCAAGCTTACGTGCTGGAGTTCGAGACTGCCGGCGGCAGCCACCGGCTCCACTATCCCAAAGCCTCCAAGGGCAAAGGCTTCGACACCGGGGCAGACGTTACCTTATATTATGACCCGGAGAACCTCGAAAAGATGTACGTCGAGGGCGACCGCGCGGTGCTGGGTGCCGAGGTGCTTTACTTCGTGCTGGCCGTCGTGCTGCTGCTTCTGATGGCGGGCTTTGTGCGGTAAGGAGGGTCTGCGATGAAACTGGAACATTTTGGAATGGCTGAACCGGGCGACTGCCGGGTGGTCTTTTCGGCCAGCGCCGCCGAGCTGGAAGCAGCGGTACAGGCCGAACAGGCGGCCCCCGACGCCCCGGCAGACGAGGAAGAGCTGTTGACCAACGCTGTGAACCGGGCGATTCTGGAGGGCTTTTCGCCCCTGTTCGCGCAGTTGATGGAGGAACACCATCTCACCCCGGTGACCGATCCGGATTTTGAGCTGCTGGCCGTCAACCGGGCCGAGGGGTTCCGGGCGGGGGCGGAGTTTTTCTGTCTGCCGCCGCTGGAGCTGGGCCGGTACACCGGCTTTGTCCAGCCCATTCAGCCCCGGCCCATCCGGAAGCTGACGCTGGAATTGGAGATCAACCGCCACCACGGCGACGAGGATCGCGCCGCCGACGAGGCGGGCAAGCTTGCCCTGCGGCGGCGGGTGGCGCAGGAGATCTACAAGACCCGCTGCGCACAGGCCGAGACGCTGGCAGAGCGGGAGCTGGTCTATCAGCTGGGCGGCGAGGTGAAAGGCACCCTGCCCAAGCAGCTGGTGGCGGGCAACTACTTCGCCGAGCAGCGGGAGTTCAACCTGCGGCTTCAGGCCAACAACGTCAACTTCGACCAATATTTAAAGGTGCGGAACCAGACGGTCGAGCAGTTCCGCGCCGAGCTCCACGCCGGGGCCGAGCAGAAGCTGCGGGGCCGTCTGGGGCTGCTGCTGGTGGCCGAAAAGGAACAGCTCTGGCCCACCGAGGCCGAGGTGGACGCGGCGCTGGCGGGCTGGAAGGGCGAACGCACCTTCCCCTCCAACGACCGGCGGAAACTGCGGCAGGGCATCGCCAGCCAGCGGGCTGCGGCCTTTGTCCGTGCCCACTCCACCCTGACCCCGCCCCCCGCGGAGCCGGAGATCATCGAGGCCGCAGAGTGATCGCTCCTCCGCTCCATCAGGTCCCCACAAACAAACAAAAATGGGATGCTCGCAGCTTGCGAACATCCCATTTTGTTTGCGTTCGGCTCAGGTCTCCACGCCCTCGAACTGGCTGTTGTAGAGCTTGGCGTAGAAACCGCCCTGCGCCAGCAGTTCGTCGTGATCGCCCTGCTCGACGATGTGGCCGTCCTTCATAACGAGGATGACGTCGGCCTCGCGGATGGTGGACAGGCGGTGGGCCACGATGAAGCTCGTGCGGCCCTGCATCATCCGGGCAAAGGCCGCTTGGATGCGCACTTCCGTGCGGGTATCGATGGAGGAAGTTGCCTCGTCCAAGATCAGCATCGGGGGCAGACAGAGCATGACGCGGGCAATGCAGAGCAGCTGCTTCTGGCCCTGACTGATGTTGCCGCCGTCCTCAGCAATGACCGTGTCGTAGCCGTTGGGCAGACGGCGGATGAAGCTGTCGGCATGGGCTGCCTTGGCCGCTGCAAGGATCTCCTCGTCGGTGGCGTCCGGCTTGCCGTAGGCGATGTTCTCGCGGACGGTGCCGGCCCGCAGCCATGTCTCCTGCAGCACCATGCCGTAGCTGCCCCGCAGCGAAGCGCGGGTGACGTTCCGGATGTCCTCACCCGCCACTTCGATGGAGCCGCCGTTGACATCATAGAACCGCATGAGCAGGTTGATGAGGGTGGTCTTGCCGCAGCCGGTGGGGCCGACGATGGCGATGCGCTGGCCGGGCTTGACGTCCAGATCCAGCCCCTCGATGAGGGGGCGGTCCGGCAGGTAGCGGAAGGAGACATCCTTCAGCTCCACATGGCCGTCCGTCTGCAGCGCCTTGGCGTTCTTGGCTTCGGGGATCTGGTCCTCGGCGTCCAACAGCTCAAAGACGCGGGCCGCACAGGCCAGCGCGTTCTGCAGTTCAGTGACGACGCCGGAGATCTCGTTGAAGGGCTTGGTGTACTGGTTGGCGTAGTTGAGGAAGATGCTCAACTGGCCGATGGTGATGCCGCCCGCCACAGCATAGACAGCGCCCACGAGGCCGACGCCCGCGTAGACGATGTTGTTGACGAAGCGGGTGGCGGGGTTGGTCATGCTGGAGAAGAAGATGGCTTTCAGGCTCACGTCCTGCAGCCGTCCGTTCACCTCGTCAAAGGCGTCGAGGCTCTCGGCTTCGTGGCCGAAGGCCTGAACGACCTTCTGGCCTTCGATCATCTCGTTGACCAGCGCGGTCTGCTCGCCGCGTACGGAGCTCTGCCCCTGAAAATACTTGTAGCTGCGCTTGGCAAGGAAGCTGGCCACCACAAGGCTCAGCGGAGTGATGCAGACCACCACCAAGGTGATGGGCACATTCTCTTTCAACATGAACAGCAGGGTGCCGAAAATGGTCAGCAGACCGGAGAACATCTGGGTGAAGCCCATCAGCAGACCGTCCGCGAAGGTGTCCACATCGGCGACCATCCGGCTGACGATGTCGCCGGAGGGGTGGCTGTCGAGGTAGGAAAGCGGCAGGGTCTGGATCTTGCGCAGCGCGGCGTTGCGCAGGTCGCGGCTGACGGAGAAGGTGATGCGGTTGTTGCAGACGCTGAGCAGCCACTGCGCAAAGGCGGCGATGACGGCCACCACGACGATCTGCACAACAATGCGCATCACACCGGAAAAATCGACGGTGCCCTTGCCCAGCATCAGGTCAATGGCGCTGCCGCAGAGGATGGGGATATACAACTGGGCAGCCACGCTGACGGCAGCCACGATCAGGCTGCACACCACGAAAAAGCTGTAGGGGCGGATCTTTTCAAGGACCCGGCGGAGCGTTGCCTTGCGCTGTTCGGGGGTCAGCCTGCTTTTCGCTTTTGCACTCATTTCTGCGCATCCCCTTTCTTGAACTGGCTGGCGTAGATCTCTTCGTAGACCGGGCAGCTTGCCAGCAGCTCGGCGTGCTTGCCGAGGCCCACGAGCTTGCCGTCGTCCAGCACGAGGATCTGGTCGGCGTGCTGGAGGCTGGCGGCGCGCTGGCTGACGATGAAGACGGTCAGGCTGCCGGGCAGTGCGGCCAGCGCCTTGCGCAGGGCCGCATCGGTGGCGTAGTCCAGCGCGCTGGCGCTGTCGTCGAGGATCAGGATATCGGGCTTGCCCACCAGTGCGCGGGCAATGGTCAGGCGCTGCTTCTGGCCGCCGGACAGGTTCCGGCCGCCCTGCTCCACCGGCTCGTCAAGGCCGAGGGGCTTCGCTTTGACGAATTCTGCGGCCTGAGCCGTTTCCAATGCGGCCCACAGGTCGGCGTCGGAGGCGTTCTTGCTGCCCCAGAGCAGGTTCGAGCGAATGGTGCCGCCGAAGAGCTGGGCCTTCTGCATGACGACGTTCACTCTGCCGCGCAGAGTCTCGCGGGGGTAATCTTTGACCGGGCGGCCGAGGATCTCAACGGTGCCCTCGGTGGCGTCATAGAAGCGGGGGATCAGGCTGATGAGGCTGGATTTGCCGCTGCCCGTGCCGCCGATGACGCCGATGGTCTGGCCGCGCTTGGCGGTGAAGCTGATGTCGGAGAGGCTGGGTGCACCGGCCCCGGCGTAGGTCAGGCTGACATGGTCGAAACGAACGGCGTCGTCTGCCTTGTCGGCGTCCACGGCGCTCTGGAGCTGGGTGGGGAACTCCATGCCCGGCTCGGTGTCCAGCACAGCCTGAACGCGGCTGGCACAAGCCAGCGCCTTGCTCACCTGAACGATGAGGTTGGCCAGCTTGACCAGCTCCACGAGGATCTGGTTCATGTAGTTGACCAGCGCGATGACATCGCCGGAGGCCATGCCGCCGATGTTGATCTCGATGCTGCCCACATAAAGCAGCGCCACGATGGCGAGGTTGATGATCACATAGGTCAGCGGACTCATCAGGGAGGAGATATGGCCCACATGGAGCTGCATCTTGGTCAGCAGATCGTTGGCCGACTCAAAGCGGTCGATCTCGCTCTTCTCCTTATCGAAAGCGCGGACGACGCGCACGCCGGTCAGGTTCTCGCGGGTCAGGCCCAGCACGCGGTCCAGCCGGGTCTGGGCGGTCTTATACAGCGGGTTCGTGATGACCATGACGCCGAAGACCACGATGCTCAGCAGCGGGATGGCGACCACGAAGATCCATGCGGCCCGCACATTGACGGTGAACGCCATGATCATGGCGCCGAACACCACGAAGGGGCTGCGCAGGAACAGGCGGAGGAAGAGGTTCAGGCCGCTCTGCACCTGATTGATATCGCTGGTCATGCGGGTGATGAGGGTGCTGGTGCCGAGGGTATCCATCTCGGTGAAGCCAAGCTTCTGGATATGCTCGAACAGGCTGTGGCGCAGCGAGGTGGAGTAGCCCACCGCCGCCTTGGCCGAGAAGTACTGGGCCGTCAGGCTGCACGCCAGACCGACCATAGCCAACAGCAGGAGGATGCCGCACCGCACAAGGATATAATGCAGGTCGTGTGCCGCAATGCCGACGTTGACGATGTCTGCCATGACCAGAGGAACAAACAGGTCGAACGTGGCTTCCAGCATTTTGAACAGCGGCGCAAGCACGGCCTCGCGCTTATAGCCGTTCAAATGGGTAAGCATTTTGTTCAAGGCGAAAATCTCCTTTTCAATTATAACAGGTATAAACTTTCCAACAGCTTATTATAGCGCAGTTGGGCTTAGAAAGCTATTGTTTTGGCAAAATATTGCAGCTGCATGGGCCGCATCTCCGGGATCACTCCGCCCATTGTGAAAATTGGGAAATCCTGCTATAATAATCTATTATGACGAAAAAGAAGGGTGAAGCAGATGGCATATGAGAAAGGCGCACGGCGGTTCCGCCCGGTGGGAAGCCGGAAGAAAAAGACCGCCCCGAAATACGGTCCCACCGGCACCGGCTGCCCGGTGGTGGAAGAGGCTGTGGCGCGGCTCTACCGCGACCAGAGCGAGGCGCATTTCTGGGACCTGATGAACGCCCTGAACTATGCGCTGGAGCTGAAAACACGGGTGCTGGTGCCGCTGGATGCCGCCACCGACCCCCAGAGCGGTGCGGCCCCGTGGGCGGCGCTCCCCATCCCGGAGGAAAAGGCGGAAGACCTGCCCCCGTGGCTTCTCCACACCCGGCGGGAGCGCACCTACCTGCCGCTGTTCACCTCGGTGAAGACGGCGGAGGCCGAGCGCACCACTGCAACCCGCCCCATGGCCGAGCGCGGAATGCGGGAAGCCATGGCATACGCCCTGAACACCGAAGGGCTGGACGGCGTGGTCATCGACCCGTGGACGAATTCCGCCACGCTGGACAATTCCATCCTGAAGGGGCTGCTCCACGCGGCGCGGGGGGACCTCGACGCCCCCGGCGCAGATGAGCTGGACTGCGGCTACGAGGCTGCCTGCCACGGCTGGTGGGATGAGGCCGTTCACTATTACAAGCGTGCCGCCGACGAGGGCAACACCGAGGCGCTGGCTCTGCTGGCGGACTGCATCTATCAGGGCCGCGGCATCCGCCGCAGCAAGACGGAGGCCCGCAAGCTCTGGAAAAAGGCCGCCGCCGCCGGGGAGGTTCAGGCCATGATCGCCCTCGGCGACGATGCACTGGCCTCCGACAAGGAGCTGGCTGTGGCCCTGCAATACTACCGCCGTGCCCAGAGTGCGGGCCGCGGCACGCCGGATGTAGCCTATACGCCCCAGATCCGGCTCCGCATCGCCCAGACCGAGACCCGCTTCGTCTCCCGGCGGAAAGCCCTCGCCGAACTGGCTGAGGCCGAACAGGGCTTCCGGGTCCAGCTGGAACAGGCGGCCCCGGACGCGCAGCTCTGGCTCGACGAGACCCAGAAACTCATCGAAGAGCTGGTGGCCGAGGCAAATCAGCCCCGCTGAATGGGGCAAAACACAGTTTCTTTACATTTGTTCTACGGAATCGTCATAGGAAACCGGTAAGATATTCTTGGAAAAAATCACGCCGCAAGAAAAGAGGACAAAGCAGTATGAGCAAAGTGATCGGAATCGACCTTGGAACGACCAACTCCTGCGTGGCAGTGGTCGAGGGCGGCAAGCCCGTGGTCATCGCCAACGCAGAGGGCGAGCGCACCACCCCCAGCGTGGTGGCCTTTACCAAGGACGGCGAGCGTCTGGTGGGCGGCGCAGCCAAGCGCCAGCTTGCGACCAACTCCGGCCGCACCATCTCCAGCATCAAGCGCCACATGGGTTCCGATTACCGGGTCCGCATTGACGGCAAGGATCTGACCCCGCAGGAGATCAGCGCCATGATCCTGACCAAGATCCGCCGCGACGCCGAGAGCTACCTCGGCGAGCCGGTGACCGAGGCCGTCATTACGGTGCCCGCTTACTTCGACGACAGCCAGCGCAAGGCCACGCAGGACGCGGGCCGTATCGCCGGGCTGAACGTCCTGCGCATCATCAACGAGCCGACCGCAGCAGCGGTGGCCTACGGCCTTGACAACGAAGCCCCCCAGAAGATCCTTGTCTACGACCTCGGCGGCGGCACCTTCGATGTCTCCATCATCGAGATCGAGGACGGCACCTTCACGGTGCTGGCCACCGGCGGCGACACCCACCTCGGCGGCGATGACTTCGACGAGCGGATCGTGGAGTACGCCGTGGCGGAGTTTAAGAAATCCGACCGCATCGACCTGAGCCGCGACCCTGCCGCCATGGGCCGCTTGAAGGAAGAGGCCGAAAAGGCGAAGAAGGAGCTTTCCAGCGCACCCAGCGCCCAGCTCAACCTGCCCTTCATCGCGGTGGGGAAGGACGGCCCCCACCACCTTGATCTGACCATCACCCGCCCGCAGTTTGAAATGATGACCGGCGACCTGCTGGCCCGCACCATTCAGCCGGTGCAGAATGCCCTGCGGGACGCAGGGCTGTCCGCCAGCCAGCTGGGCAAAGTGCTCCTCGTCGGCGGCAGCACCCGGATGCCCGCCGTGGAGCGGCAGGTCAAGGAGCTGCTGGGGTGCGAACCCAGCCACAGCCTGAACCCCGACGAGTGCGTGGCCATGGGGGCCGCCGTGCAGGGCGGTCTGCTCCAAGGCGGCGGCAAGCTGGCCGGTGCCACCGGTGCGGCGGCGCAGGGCCTCGTCCTGATGGATGTCACCCCGCTGACCCTCTCCATCGAGACGCTGGGCGGCGTGGCCACCCCGCTTATCACCCGCAACAGCATGATTCCCACCCGCAAGAGCCAGATCTTTACCACGGCCCGCCCCATGCAGACCAGCGTGGAGATCAATGTTTTACAGGGCGAGCGCCACTTCGCGCGGGACAACAAGAGCCTTGGCAAGTTCAAGCTCAACGGCATCCGTGCCAGCTTCTCTTCCAAGCCCCAGATCGAAGTCACGTTTGATATCGATGTCAACGGCGTGGTCAAGGTCTCGGCCAAGGATCTCGGCACCGGGCGGGAGCAGAACATCACCATCACCGGCAGCACCAACCTCTCCGAAAACGAGATCCAGCGTGCCATGGCGGACGCTGCCGCCTATGAGGCCGAGGACAGCCGCCGCAAGGAGCGCTTAGACCTGCACAATCAGGCCGAGGTGCTGGCCTACAAGGTGGACGAAGCGCTCTCCAAGTGCAAAAAGGAACTGGACAAGGACGAAAAGAACCGCATCAAAGCCGATGTGGCAAACCTCCGCCGCTGTCTGCGGAAGGATAAGCCCGAAAAGATGAACGAGACCGAGGAAGCGAACCTCCGTCAGGCCAAACAGCAGCTGGAAACGTCGGCAAACCATTTGATGATGCTGTATACCAGTGAACAGTCTTCGAACGATCCGAATTCGACGCTTTAATATTCTGCAACAAAAAAAAAACCGCTGCACAATAGCAGCGGTTTTTTTGTACTCTTGATCTTACAGCATCTTGGACAAAAATGCTTTCAGTCTGGGGTGCTTGGGGTTGGAGAACAGCTCCTGCGGGGGCTCATCCTCCTGAATCTTGCCGTCGTCGATGAAGATGACGCGGTTGGACACTTCGCGGGCGAAGCCCATCTCGTGCGTGACCACCAGCATGGTAATGCCGGTGTGGGCCAGCTCCTTCATCAGTTCCAACACCTCGCCGACCATTTCGGGGTCGAGGGCGGAGGTGGGCTCATCGAAAAGGATCACGTCCGGGTCCATGGCGAGGGCGCGGGCGATGGCGATGCGCTGCTGCTGGCCGCCGGACAGGCTCTTGGGGTAGGCATCGGCCTTGTCGGACAGGCCGACGCGGGCCAGCAGCTCGTCTGCCTTGGCGGAGATCGCTTCCTTATCCTTCAACTTCAGAAGGGTGGGAGCCAGCTCAAGGTTCTGCTTGACGGTCAGGTGCGGGAAAAGGTTGAAGTGCTGGAACACCATGCCCATCTTCTGCCGCACGGCGTCGATGTGGCTGTCATCGACTTCCACGCCCTCAAACTTGATGGAGCCACCGGTGGGGATCTCCAGCCGGTTCAGGCAGCGCAGGAAGGTGGACTTGCCGCAGCCGGAAGGGCCGATCAGGCAGACCACATCGCCGCGGTAGATGTCGATGTCGATGCCCTTCAGGACATCGAGGATGGGGGTGGGCTGCTTTGCGCCCTTTTTCGTTTCGCCGCCATAGGTCTTGGTCAGGCCGCGGACTTCCAGAATCTTATCGGTCACCTTGTGCCATCCTCCTCTCAAACTTCGTCAGCAGCCAGCTAAACAGCATGACCAGAAGCAAATAAACCAGTGCAACACCCAGCAGGGGGAACATAGCCTCGTAGGTGCGGTTCATGATGCCCTGTGCCGCATACAGCAGCTCCTTGCCGCCGATGGTGGTAATCAGCGAGGTATCCTTGAGCAGGATGATGAACTCGTTGCCAAGGGCGGGCAGCACAGCCCGCAGTGCCTGCGGAATGATGATGACGACCATGGTAGTCAGATAGTTCAGGCCAAGGCTGCGGCCGGCTTCCATCTGGCCGGGGTCCACAGCCATCAGGCCGCCGCGGATGATCTCGGACACATAGGCACCCGAGTTGATGCCCAGCGCCAGCGCACCCACCATGGTAAAGTTGCGGCTGTTGGCAAAGATGACCATGCTCATGATGAGGAGCTGGACCATCATAGGCGTGCCGCGGATGATGGTGGTGTACACCTGACACACGGCGTTGAAGAAGCCCAGCACCGGCACTCTGACGGCATCCTTCACCCGGGCAATGATCTCCGGATCGATGCCCGGGGTGTACATCTGCTCCCGGGTGCGGGCGTGCACCGCCACCAGCGCCGCGCCCGCCTGCTCGCAGGCCTTGGCGCATTCCACGGCGGTGATGTGGTCGGCGTCCCAGCCCTTGCGCATCTTTACGGTAACAGGGCGCTTGGTGTGCGCCACAACCTGCTCCACGATGCGCCCGCAGCGGTCGGGGTCCAGCATCAGCTTGCTGCCCGCCCCGCCGGAAACGATCTTAGGGGCAGGGCAGCCCATGTTGATGTCCACAAAGTCAAATTCGTACTGCTCGATGGCGGCAGTGGCCTCGCCCATGATCTCCGGCACTTCGCCAAAGATCTGCACCCCGTAGGGTGCGCCGTTGGGCGCTGCCTTCAGCAGGCTGACGGTCTTATGGTCACCGTACACCAGCGCCCGGCTGGATACCATCTCGCTGACGGTAAAGCCCGCACCGTGCTGCGCCATCAGGCGGCGGCAGGGGGCATCCGTAAAGCCCGCCATCGGGCCGAACACCGCCCGGTGCGGCAGGATGATATTGCCGATTTTCAAAGGTTCACAAGATATACGCCGTATCGTTCGGGCAATGCCGCTCTAATCTGGAGATGAATCATTGTACACGATATACCCAGCACGGCTGCCATGTAACGCAGCCATGGTCGCACAGTTTGATTACCTGCGGAACATCGGACACACGATCACACAGCAAGCTCTCGTTCAAGAGCGGTTTTGGCAGCGCGTCTGCACCGTTTTCCAGCAAGGATTCCGCCATTTCATGGACAATATCGATTCCTAAAAAGGTCAGCGACCTTCCATATGCGCTTTCCAGCGGCTGCAAATCATATGCAATTACTTCGCAGGCAACATCATATTTTCTCAGTGTGCTGCAATAGGAAAGCGCTGATTCA
>ERZ773235.1323-NODE-1323-length-25925-cov-5.803518_pt1 | contig 25925 bp, 27 predicted proteins | sample MGYA00580522_ERZ773235 | MGnify/ENA primary metagenome ERZ773235 (study PRJEB29015, sample SAMEA2737797) | human gut metagenome | biome: human gut; feature: human-associated habitat; material: faeces | place: China | collected 2012 ...
ATATATGAAAAATGATGAGAACAGATAAAAAGTGATAGACAGCTCTGGTTCACCAGTTAAAAAACGTTATATCAAAGGATATAGCGTTTTTTTGTATAGCTTAAAATCATAAAAATTAAATTTAAAAGGGATTGAAAAAAATATATGCTCAAAATGAAAAAAAGTATCAAGATATGATACAAGAAAAATATAACATAGATAATATCTTTAAGAAAAATGAAGAAATTATAGAAAACAAGCAAGAACAAAAGAACGATATGCAAATTGTAGTATATAAGAATTCAACTTTAAAAAGAATAATAAATAAAATATTGAACTTTTTGCATTTAAGATAGAGAATGTTATAAATTTAACCTTTCTCACCAACTTTACCTAGTTTGCATAATATATACTAGGTAAAGGAGGAGAAAAATGGCAAGTTACATAGTTGAAGGGGGAGAAAGGCTAGAAGGCGAAGTTAATGTATCAGGTTCAAAAAATGCATCTCTTCCAATAATAGCAGCAAGTATATTAAGTGGGAAAACTACGACTTTATATAATGTACCTAATATTTATGATACAAAAACAACTCTAGAAATACTAAAATTACTTGGGTGCACTGTAACAAAGAAACATGGGAAAATAATTATAGATTCTAAGAATATAAAATCACAAGAAATACCAAATGAACTAATGAGAAAAATGAGATCATCAGTAATACTAGCTGGTGCAATATTGGGAAGGTTTAAACATGCAATATTTTCATACCCAGGAGGTTGTGACATTGGTACAAGACCAATAGACTTACATTTAAAAGGTTTTGAAAAGCTGGGCATAAAAATTGAAGAAGGAAGCGGATATATTAAATGCTCATGTGATAAGATTGTAGGAAATAACATTCAATTAGATTTCCCATCTGTTGGAGCAACCGAAAATATTATATTAGCATCTATATTTGCAGAAGGGGAAACAATTATAACAAATGCAGCAATGGAACCTGAAATAATTGACCTTCAAAACTTCTTAAACAAAATGGGTGCAAAGGTTGAAGGCGCAGGAACGAATGTTATAAAAATTACAGGAGTTAAAAATCTTAAAAACGTTAGTTATAACATTATGCCAGATAGAATAGAGGCAGGAACTCTGTTATGCATGGGGGCAATTTCTGGAGGAGAATTAGTATTAAACAATGCAAAGCAAGAGCACATAACACCAGTAGTACATAAGCTAGAAGAAGCAGGAGCAAAAATAACCTTAGAGAAAAACAGAATAATTTTAAAGGCACCTAAAAAATTAAAAGCAATAGATGTTAAAACAATGCCATATCCAGGATTTCCAACAGATATGCAATCTGTTTTTGTAAGCTTGCAAACAGTTGCAAAAGGAACTTCTATGATGGTAGAAAATATTTTTGAGAATAGGTATAAATACGTAAATGAACTAACAAGAATGGGAGCTAAAATAACAGTTGAAGGGAAAGTCGCAATAGTAAAAGGTGTAAGGAAGCTTAGTGGTGCAGAAGTGAACTCGACCGATTTAAGAGGCGGCGCAGCCTTAGTTACAGCAGCTTTAGCAGCTAGAGGAAAAAGTAAAATTAATAATATAGAGTATATATTAAGAGGGTATGAAAATTTAGATAAAAAATTAAAAAACATAGGGGCAAAAATAAAAATTGAAAAATAGCTAAAATTTCCAAATTTTTATTGAAATTTTAAGCGAAATATTATAAAATATCATTGGTTAATTATATATTAATCAATGATATTTTTTATGAAAGGAGAACCTTTCAAAGTGAAAACTCAGATTAAAGCTAATAAAAAAGTGAAAACTAATAATACTAAAAAAAAGCAAACTAAAAAGAAACCAAATAATAAGAAGAAAAGTATTATAAAAAGAAGAATTGCTGCAATATTACTTCTTGTAATTTTTGTTGGAGTTTTATTAGGTTTAATCGTATTTTCAGGTTTATTTAATATAAAACATATTACAATAAGAAATAACAATAAAGTTTCAACAGAAGAAATCTTACAAAATTCACATCTTGTGGTGGGGGCAAATATGTTTAAAATTTTGAACATTAATATAATTAATGGAATTAAGGCTAACCCATATATTGAAGATGTTAAGGTTACTAAAAGGTTAAATGGAGAAGTTATAATAGATGTTCAAGAAAGAGTTGCTACATTTATTCTTGCAGTAAATGGAGAATATGCATATATAAATAATCAAGGCTATATTTTAGAGGTATCGCCAGTGGCTCTGGAATTACCAACTCTTGAAGGAGTTGAAACAACTGAAATTGCAAGTGGTGGTAGGTTAAATTTAGAAGATCTAAAAAAACTTGATGTTGTAATTCAAATTATGAATGCTGCAGAAGGAAATGGTATTAAAGAAAAAATCGCAGCTATTGATATTTCAGATTCTACAAATTTTGTTTTGAAAATTCCAAGTGAAAACAAGACTGTTGATTTTGGAGACGGCTCAAATATTAATGTGAAAATTTTATGGATAATTGATTTAATGAATAATAAAGAAAAAGGCGTTCCTGGTACAATAGTTCTTAATGTGCCAAACATAAAGAAAGTGTATTTTAGGGAACAAGTGTGAGAGGAGAGATAAATGAAAAAAGTAGCTATTACGCTTGGTTGCGTGTGTTTAATTCTTACAATTGCAATTTATATTCAAATAAATACAGTAAACAGCATCACAAATGAAGAAGGTATTTCACTAAATGGTAATGCTGAACTTAAAGGAGAAGTTTTAAGGTGGAGACAAGCATCTAAAGACATTTATAAAGAATTGGAAGATGCTGAAACAAAGCTTGAAGAAACAAGAAATAAAGTTGCAACAAGTAACAATGTAGATACTGAGGTTGAAGCACAGATTAAAAAAAATAATGCACTTCTAGGTCTTACAGAAGTTAAGGGAAGCGGAATTATAATAAAATTAGATGACAATAGAGAAGTAAACAGCAACGAAGTATTAGATGTAAGTTCACTTTTAGTGCATGAGCAGGATTTAAGACATATTGTAAATGAATTATTTAATGCCGGTGCAGATGCAATTTCAATTAACGGTAAAAGAATTGTAAGCACAACAGCAATTCTTTGTGACGGAAATATTATAAGGGTAAATGATGAAATTGTTGGAGTTCCAATAGAAATTAAAGCAATAGGTTTTCCAGAACATTTATATTATGATGTTGCATTAAGACAAGGTGGATATCTAAGACTAATGGCAGAAGATGGAGTAATAGTAAATGTTCAAAAAAGTGATGATATTACAATTCCTAAATATGAAGGTGTTTACAAATATGAATATATTGCTACAAAATAGATAGAAAGGGTAGAAGTATGAAAAAAGCAAAGATAAAAAAGGGTAAAATTACAATTACTATAACCATTGGAATAATGGCATTTATTCTAACAATGCTAATTTTCATTCAAGTAAAAACAATTAGTCAAACTGATATTTCGGAACTCGAGATAATGAAAGAAAGCGAGCTAAAAACAGAGCTTACAGCCTTAAAAACAAAATATGATGAAACATTAGCAAAAGTTACAGAAACAAATAACAAAATTTTAGAATATGAAACAGCTATTAATGAAGGAAACGAGGCTTCCCAGTTATTACAAAGAGAGTTAAAAGAAACTGAAGATTTACTTGGAAAAAATGATGTAACAGGTCCAGGCATTGTAATTACAATGGATAATGGAACAGCAAAAAAACAAATTAAAGCTGATGATTTATTAGAACTTATAAATACTCTTAAAAGTGCAGGAGCAGAAGCAATATCAATTAATGACCAAAGAATAGTATATGATAGCTATATAGCAGATATAAATGAAGCAAATAGAATTACAGTAAATGGAACAAGAATAAATGCTCCACCATATATAATAAAAGCTATTGGGAATACAACTTATCTTGAAAGTGCAGTTTCACAGAAGAAATATGGATATATAGATGTAAAAATTTCAGAAGGAAAAAATGTAACACTTGAAAGACAGGAAAGTATTACAATACCAAGATACAATAAAAATTTAAACTTTGAATATGTAAAGGGGGAGGAATAGAATGGTTTTCGTAGCAATTTTAATAGGCTGTATAATAGGTGCAATAATAGGAGCAAATGGACCAGTAATCTCATATGAATATTCTGGATATCTAGCAATAGCAATAATTGCAGCACTAGATTCAGTTTTTGGAGGAATAACATCAGTACTAAATGGTAAGTTTGATTTGAAGATATTTATATCAGGTTTTTTTGGAAATGCTATATTATCAATTATGCTTACATGGCTTGGAGTAAAACTAAATGTAGATATATACTTAGCTGCAATTGTTGTTTTTGTAGGAAGAATGTTTACAAATCTTGCAATAATTCGTAGATACTATATAGATAAATGGAGCAAAAAAATAGAAGAAACAAGAAAGAAAGAACATAAAAAAGAGACAGCCTAATGTCTCTTTTTTTGTATGTTTTTTACATTATAATTTTAAGTAAAATATTATTATTGTAACAAATTGAACCTAAAGTTGATGAATTTATTGCTTCTAATACAGAAACATCAAGCATTGGAGCAATTAATGAAATAACAGCAAATCCTAAGAAAACAATAAATAATCCTTCTATAATTCCATAAATTGTACCACCTAATTTATTAAATTGTTTTAATATAGGAAGCTTTGCAATTAAATCTGCAAGAGCAGTAACGAATTTTAGCACAATTTTAGTAATAATAAAAATTAATACTAAACACGCTGTTTCAATTAAAGTATTACTACAAGATTTTGCAATACTTTGAACAGTATTTTCACTGTTTTTTAATATTATAGTTGGTAAGCTTTCAGATAAATCAACTTCATCAGTCTCTGTTTTTCCTTCAGGTAAAATTTTGTCTGTTATTTTAGATTCAATAGTTTCATCAATATTTGTATTTTCAATTACAATTTTAGCGACAGGTTTGTAAAGCATAAAAGCAAGAATAATTGCTATGAAAAATGTACATAGCTTAAAAGCAACTTTTACAAGACCACGCTTATAACCTAAAAATACAAATAATAATACAATGGAAAGAACCATTAAATCAACTGCAATTGCCATATTATCACCTCCTATAATCCTAAAAATTCTATTTTGTTTTTATAAACAATTCCAGCAACATTGTTAGAAAGTACAACAGATTGAACTTCTTGATATGAAGTATAATCTTTAATAAGCCATCCAGAATTATTAATAAATAAAACTTCTGAACCATAATTAATTGCAATTACATTGCCATAAACTTCCATAGATTTTGGTTCTTTTTCTAAAGTATATGTTTTTTTATCAAGTGTAGAAGGATCTATTATTTGAAGCTCAAACTCTGATGAAAAAGCTCCAGTCTTCTTCTTTTCAATTTGAATAATTTTGTTATTTGTATCAGCAAACAATATATTAGAAGTATTAAAATTGCTAATTTCTTCGGTTGTATTATTTTTTACAACACTAATATGATTGTCATACAAACAAATTAGAACATTTGAATTACAATAATCAATACTAATAATGAAATCATCAATTGGTGCAACATAGTTATATTCAATGGTATCAGCACTATTTTGTAAAGTTTTATCTATTGAAATGATTTTAACACTAGATTGTATGCTTATTCCTGAAAAATTTGTCTCTGCTATGGCAATATATTTGTTATCATTTGAAATTGCAGAATCTATAATGTAGGATTTAGATAAAAATGAAGTAAATAATTCTGCACCAGTATCGCTATATACTTTACAAATATTTTTATATGTTGTATCAGCAATAGCAATGACAACATAGCCATTTTTGTTTAAGGATATTTGGCTAATATTTCCTTCTACGCTTTTTTGCCAAACTATATCTTTCCCATTAATTAAATAAACATTTTTCCCATTCTTTTCTGCTATACATAAGTATTTGCCAGCAGATTCAAATATAGGTTCTGATATATCAATATCCAAGGAGCTAGTTTTATTTGCAGATTCATTATAAAATGTTAAAACATTTCTACTTAATACAACAACATGATTATTAAAAGAATAACAGTAACTACTTTCAATATCAAGCTTTGGTAAAGTGTTTTCCGTAATGTTCTTTCTGAAAATATTATTGTCAAAAAAGGAACGAACCTTACTGCTTCTTTTATACAATATTGAAAAAACAATTGTTAGAATAATTGCCAAAATAATAAGTATTAATATTAAAACTTTTTTCTTATTTAATTTTTTATTCATATGTAAAACCTCTATATACTTATATCAATAAAACACAAAATTTTCAAGGTGTTTTTGAAAAAAACAGTATAAAAATTATTTGCAATAATCCGTAGTAAACCTAAAATTGGGTATAGCAGATTAAGAAGAGTTGCAAAGCCTATGTGGCTAAAAACAATTGAACTAAAGCAAATCAATACAGCAGTTATTATATAGTTTTTTCTACTTGTGAAATTTAAGTTGTTTAAAAAGCTATAACCATTTGATATTGCTGTTGTAAAAATTGCACCTAAAATTAAAATACCACAAATGTATTTGTATATTAATCCGGATTTTGTAGCTATATAAACAGTAGGAAGCTCCAAATTTATGATTTCAGTAAAATAATAATTAAGTAGCAAAAATATAATGATAGACATAAATAAAAGAAGAAGCAGAGTTACAAATGATACAAATTTTGCCTGTTTGTAATTTACGACATACTTTTTTAAAGTAATTAAAATTGGTAATGCTATTATCAAATTGTAGCTCGCATAAAGTACAGAGCTTATAATAAATTTGTAATTGAAATCTATAGGCATATTGGTACCTTCAACAAAACAGTTAACATTTTTTAAACCAAGAATTACAATAACAATAATTAAACATGGAATAAAAAAGGAGTTGACTTTCACTATTCCCTCAATGTTTTTTAAAAAAGTTATAAAAGACAACATAGCCATTATAAATGCACCAAAAAAATATGGCAAAGCATATTCTTGGGAAAAATATGCAGCAAATCCAGCAACCATAACAATAAATGAAACTAATAGAAAAATGTTGATAATATTACATAGAACGTTAGTTGCAAAATTGGTTTTTCCAAAAAGGTTCTCAATTAATTCATTATAGGAAGTAACATCATAACCAAGGATTATGCAAAAAACTTTATAAAGTACAAACCCAATAATTAATTCAGCAATTACTAATCCTAAAAATCCCCACATGCCATAAAGATTAAAAAATGTAAAAATTTCTTTGCCAGAGGCAAAGCCGGCTCCAATAATAGTTCCAATGATTACAAATATAGCTTTAAACATACAAATCACCATTTTAAATTTATGAGCTAACGCTTAAATTAATACCAATTTGAAAATAGATGAGAAAAATGGTATAATATAAAAGGTGATTAAATTTGAGAAAAAATAAGAAAAAGATAATATATAGTGCAATAGGAGTTTTGGCAATAGCAATATTATCGATTATGATTATATACAATAGTGGAAAAAGAACAAATAGAGATAAAATGAGTGAAGAAGAGCCAATTGATAAGGAACAATTAGAAATAGAATTTAATGATTTATTCACTAATGAAGAGAATCAATATGTTTCAACACTATATAAAATTCAAGAGGAAAAATCAGGAAAATACAAGATAGACGCATATATTCCACGAATTCATTTAGATAATAAAATTGATAATGAAGTTAATAATGAGATAAATTCATCTTTTGTGAATAAAATATTACAGGTATATAATGACAGTAAAATTTATACTATTTTAAAAATTAATTATGCAACATCTATTCAGGACAATAGATTATCAGTGATAATAAAATGTTCATTAAAAGAGGGAAGCAATGCACAAAGAACAATAATAAAAACATACAATTATGATATTGAAAGTAAAGAAAAAATAAAAATAGTAGATTTAATACAAGAACAAAAAAAAGCGGATTTGCAAGAAGAAATAAATCAAAAAATACAACTGAAACTAAAGAAAGAAGCTACTTTAGCAGAACAAGGATATAATGTTTATAGAAGAGATGTAGAGAGTGATATATACAAAATAGAGAATGCAAACGAATTTTATATCAAAGACAAAATCTTATATATTATATATTGTTATGGAAATAACAGTTTTACAAGTGAAGTTGATTTAATTGTTACAAAAATTTAAAATAACCGGTGAGATTTTATACCCTCACCGGTTGTTAATTATCATAATCATTAATAGTACCTGTATTAAGTTTAAATAATTTTTTGATTTTTCTAATAAATGTACTAATAAAACCAAATGCATCTTTTGATTGATCTACAAGAGTCAAGGCTGTACACTCTTGCTTGAATAAACTGATTTCTCCGTATTTTAATATTTCTTCTTTTTTATTTTCCAAAGCATTCATAAAATCACAATAAAATGAATTATAAAAAGTATAACCATCAGCAATTCCAATAATATTTTTCAAATTATATAATTTCATTTTTAACTCTTTTAAATCATCCATTGTATTTATACTATTATAAGAACAGTAAAAGCAATTCCTTATAATAAAGTTTTGAATGTTAAAAAATAATTTTTGAATTTGTTCCTTCTGTTTTATAATAATACCATTTAGTTCTTTAACATCACTAAGTTTATCACTATTTTCTAACTCACTGTTATAACAATTTAATTCATTTTCTAAATGCAATAATTTATCTAACTGCCTTGAAAATCTATTATAAATTCTTTTGTTAAACTTGGCTATAAATGTGTTTTTAAACACATCGTTGCTATTTAAAACACTATGAAACAAAGGATATGTTCCAGTAAAATAAGCAATTTCATTAACCAAGGTACATTCTAGAGGATAATAATTTGGACTAATAGTATGAAGAGTAATTCCAAAGTATTTTTCTTCCTCTATATTTGACATATTAGCTTCTGAAGCCATTAATTGTACAGCTGCTTCATTAAGAGCTAATCCGGATGCAAAAGAAGTTAACCCAACAAATGCATTTGAATTTGTTAAACGTTTTTCTTGAATGAAATGAATACATTCATGTATAGCAACTTCAGGTATAGCAGAAAAGTCTAAATCTTCATTAAAATAAATTGCATTTGAATTTGCAACATATTTTGCACCACTTGAGTCCTTAGGCATTGTTGCAGTGTACATATCAAGAGAACAAAATGAATTATATAAAGCTTGTCTATCTAAGTCATGTTCAGGAAAAGCAAGACATAGCTTTATAGCAATATCTTTTGCTATTGTTTTTATTTGATTAGAATCTAAAGGTTTAATATTCACAATTCCTTCCTTTTTTAACAAATAAACTATACTCATTTGTAACTCCTTTAAAAATTTCATTTGTACAACATTATTATACAACAAAATTTGCCAAAAAATATTACAGAAACATTAAATTTATGTTACACAATTATTACAACAGGGTGAAAATATCATTAAAATGTCATAAAACGTGAAAAACAGTCGACTCTAAGGAAAACTAACTTAATAACAAAAATAACAATATTGACTAAAACAAAAATAATATTATAATTAAATAGAGGTATTGTAAGAAGGAGAGGATATTTTTGATGCAAAACAATAAAAAACGAATAAATTTAGTTGTATTAATTATAGTAATTTTAGCACTTACAATTGGAGGAACATTATGGTTTATAAACAGTAAAAAAACTAGTACAAACAATAATATTCAAAAAGAAGAAAACTTTTTAGATTTTTCTTCTAAAAGGTTAGTCGTAATTACTGACAAAGAATTAACTGATAATTATAATGCAAAAAGTGTAAATAAAACCAATAGTGGGAAGTATATTTTAAAATATGAAACAGAAGAAGAAACAAAAAAAGCATATGAAAGCTTAAAACAAGATAGTAATATACAAAATGTTAATATTGATATAAATATTCAATTACAAGAAGTGGAACCAATGTATATTACATACACTGTAAGTGGAACAAGCATGCAATCTTGGGGAATATTCACAATGGGACTAGATAAAATGCAAGAGATTATTAATAACAGCACAACAAAAAATGATATTGTTGTTGCTGTTATAGATACTGGATTTGATTTGGAAAATGAGATTTTTAAAAATCATAATTTACAAAGCAGAATAGACAGTAGATACATAAATATAATAGACAATTCGAAAAGTATTGGAGATGACTATTCGGTAACAGCAAATGGACAAACACGTCTTCTTGGGCATGGAACACATACAGGAAGTATTGTTTTAGATGCTACACCAGATAATGTTAAAGTATTGCCAATAAAAGTTAGTGAAGGAGGAAGTTTATCATTAACATATATTAGTGAAGGATTGCGTTATGCAATAGATCAAAATGTAGATGTAATAAATTTAAGCCTTGGGTGGAAAAGACAATCAACAATAAAGGCAATAGAAAATGAAATTCAAGGACTTATTGAAGAAGCTGTACAAAAAGGAATAACAGTCATTGCAGCAGCTGGAAATGGAGATAATAATGGAGTTAGAGAAAGCACAGCTCAAATATATCCAGTATCATATAATGATGTTATAGGAGTAGCTGCATTAAATTCAAAATTAATAACTAAAGAAAATAATGTTATTAATTATCAAAGCTATGTTGCAGCAAAGAATTCTGATGCTTCAAATTTAATTTATACGAATTTTTCAAACTATGGTGATGCGATTGATTACTCAGCACCAGGTGAATTTATTATTTGTTTAACTCCAACAGGATCTGTTTTTGGAAACTGTGGAATTGTTCAAGGAACATCACATTCAGCACCACATCTAGCAGCAACAGTTGCAACAATAAAAAGTTACAAAAAGGATTTGAGCTTTGAACAAATAAACAAAATATTGCAATATTATTCTTTAGACTTAGGAACAGAAGGTAGAGATAACGATTATGGATATGGAATGCCATGTTTTAAGAATTTTCAAGAGTGCAATTGCAACTGTGCAAATTGTATAAAGATTTATTGTACAGGTTGTGAATGCCAAAACTGTGTATATAACCAAGTTGCAGAAAAGGTTTTAGAAAAAATAGAGATAACAACAAATCCAAACAAAACAGCATATGAGGAAGGCGAGAAGTTCGATAAAACAGGAATGGTAGTAACAGCTATATATAGTGATAGCTCAAAAGAAACAGTAACGGATTACGCATATACGCCAACAGGAAGTTTAACAAAAAATGATACCAAAATTACAATAACATATAAAGATAAAACTGCTACAGTTACAATTACAGTAAAAGAAAAAACACCACCAGTAGTAGAAAAAACATTAGAGAGAATAGAAGTAACAACAAATCCAAACAAAACAGCATATGAGGAAGGCGAGAAGTTCGATAAAACAGGAATGGTAGTAACAGCTATATATAGTGATAGCTCAAAAGAAACAGTAACGGATTACGCATATACGCCAACAGGAAGTTTAACAAAAAATGATACCAAAATTACAATAACATATAAAGATAAAACTGCTACAGTTACAATTACAGTAAAAGAAAAAACACCACCAGTAGTGGAAAAAACATTAGAGAAAATAGAAGTAACAACAAATCCAAACAAGACAGAATATGAAGAAGGGGAAAAGTTTGATAAAACAGGAATGGTAGTAACAGCTGTATATAGTGATAATTCAAGAGAGACAGTAACAGATTATACATATGCCCCAACAGGAAGCCTAACAGCAAATGATAAAAGAGTTATAATAACATACAAAGGAAAAACAACTACTATAAGCATTTCAGTAAAAAAGATAGAAAAAGTATTAGAAAGATTAGAAATAACAGCACCACCAAGTAAAACAACATATAAAGAGGGAGAAAAATTCGACAGTACAGGAATGGTAGTAACAGCAATATATAGTGATGGAACAAGAGAAATTATAACAAACTATAATTGTTTCCCAGTAGTAGAACTTACAACTTCTAATGATAAAATCACAGTTTCTTATACATATCAAGGAAAAACGGTTACACAAACATATGCAATAGAAGTTAAAGCAAAGCAATCAAATAATAACAATTCTGGAAGCAATGATAACTCAGGTAATAATAACAACAATACAGGTAATAATAATGGTGGAAATAGCAACAATGATAATACAATAGGCAATAACAACATGAATTTCATCACTGTAAAAGACAATACCAACAATTCAAACAATAATACAAGCATACCTAAAAATACAAATACAGATAACACAATTAAAGGAGGAACAATAGCAAATACAGGTTTAGAAACAATCATAATAATACCAATAGCAATAATAACAATAATTGGAACAGTTGCATTTATTAATTATAAGAGATATAAAGACATATAAGTCTTGAAAATTTAAAAAAATACTGTTATAATAATGTCTATAAAAGGAGAGTTTAATGAAAAAGGCATTAGTTATAACAGTATTATTTTTTGTGTTTTTAGCCCTTTGCTTTTTACAAACTAATCTATTTAGCTGGTACAATATAGCAGGAATTAAACCAAATCTATTTATAATATTCATATTATTTATTGGCTTATTTTTAGGAAAAATATATGGTTTGACTCTTGGAACCATATTTGGACTAGTTTTAGATTTAATTATAGGAAAAAGAATAGGCTTAAATGCAATCATGTTAGGAATGTGTGGCTTAATTGGTGGAATATTAGACAAAAGCTTTTCAAAAGATAGCAGAATAACATTTATGTTTATGACAATAGCAGTAACTATTTTTGGCGAAATTGTAAATTACACTTTGCAAATACTATTAATTTCGGCAGAACCAGCCTTTATACAATTTATGAAAATAGTTATAATTGAAGCAATATTTAATGCAATACTAGTTATAATTCTATACCCTCTAATACAAAAAGCAGGAGATAAAACAGAAGAGATAATAAACGAAAGCAAATCATTAATGAGGTATTATTAGGAGGATAGCCTTGGCAAGTTTAGATAAAAAGAATGTAAGATATAACATACTATATATATTGGTATATATAGTTGGTATCATATTAATATTTCAGCTATTTAATCTTCAAATAGTTCATGGGGAAGAATATTTACAAAGAGCAAATTCAAGACTGACCCGTGAAACAAAAATAAGAGCCGCAAGAGGCAACATTTTAGACTGCAATGGTAATGTACTTGCAGGAAATGAGATAAAATATTCATTAAAAATCTATAAAAGTAAAATAGATGAACAAAATTTAAATACAACAATATTAAATGCAATATTTGTTTTAGAAAAAAATGGAGACAAGTACAATGATGATTTTCCAATTAATATTAACCCAGTAAGCTTTAAATATGAAAATCAAGAAAGAATTAATAAATGGCTAGAGGAAAATGACTTAGCAGATGGAACAACTGCAGAGCAAGCACTTGAATACTTCATTGATGAATATTCATTAAAACAATATTCACTAGAAGAAGCAAGAAAGATAATAGCAGTTAGATATGGGATAGATGTAAATGGCTATAGCAGTATGAGAGGTTATGAAATATCACCAGAGGTATGCGAAAAAAGTGTTGCTCAAATTGAAGAAATGAATCACAGCTTTCCAGGAATTAATATAGAATATAGACCAATTAGAAAATATTATTATTCTTCGCTTGCATCACATGTGCTAGGATATGTTGGAAAAATTGGAAATGAAGAATACACACAAAATGAAGGATACGAGCTAGATGATTATATTGGAAAAACTGGAATAGAATATGTTTGCGAAAAATTCTTAAAAGGGAAAGATGGATTAAAACAAACAGATATGTCAATAGATGGAACAACAACAGGAGAATATATTACGGAAGAAGCGATTTCAGGCTCAAATGTAATGCTTACAATAGATGCAAAAGTACAGCAAGTTGCAGAAAGGGCACTAAAAGAAAATATAGAGAAAATAAACAATGGGGATTATGGAGAAAAACGTGAAGTATATGCAGGTTCGGTTGTGGTACTAAATGTTAAAACAGGTGAAGTTATATCTATGGTAAGCTACCCAGACTTTGAACCACAATTATTTGTGGATGGAATTAGCACAGAAAAGTGGAATGAGTATACAGTAAAAGGAAGAAGTGCATTAATAAATAGAACAATGCAAAGTGCTTATGCACCAGGTTCAATTTTCAAAATGGTGCCAGCAATAGCTGGGTTAGAAACAGGAAAAATAACAAAAGACGAGCAAATAGAATGTGCAGGAATTTACCCAGGAGGGTACAAGCCAAAGTGCTGGTATTACACAACATATGGTAGAGGACATGGATATTTAACAGTATCACAAGCAATACAAAAATCATGTAACTGTTATTTTTATGAAGTTGGTACAAGAATTGGAATAGATAACATAGAAAAATATGCCACATATTTTGGTTTGGGCCAAAAAACAAATATTGAACTTCCAGGAGAAATTTCTGGAACATTAGCAGGAAAAAAACTATATGAAAAGCTAGATGAAGCATGGTATTATGGAAATACTTTATCTGCAGTTATTGGACAAGCAGAAAACAACTTTACACCAATACAAATGGCAAGATATATAGCAATGCTTACAAATGGTGGAAAAAAACTTGATTTAACTATTATCAAAGATATTATAAATAATCAAGGAGAGAGTATAAAAACAGAAGAAGTTAAAGACTATATAAATAAAAGACTAGGAATAGAAAAAACATCAGAAGAAAATTTAAATATACAAAAAGAAAACTTAAAAACAGTACTTGAGGGAATGCAATCGGTAACAGAAGAAGGAGGAACAGCCTACTCAGTATTTAAAGACTTTCCAATTCAAGTTGGAGGAAAAACAGGATCAGCAGAAGCTGGAAATGATAAAACAAACGCGTGGTTTGTGGGATTCGCACCATATGAAAATCCAGAAATTGCTGTAGTAGTACTAGTAGAAAATGGTGCACATGGATACTATAGTGCTGAAGTTACAAAAGAAATTATGGAAGCATACTTTGGGTTAAATGAAGAAATAGTAGAGGATAAAACAGCAAAGCCATACACCAATTTGTAAAGGAGATTTAAAAATGAAAAGTATAGTATTAGTAGGAATAAAAAATGATCAAATTTCAGTTAGACTTAATGAGGATGCCACACAGGAGCAAATTCTAGAAGCAATAAAAAAGAAAATGGACGTAATAAAGAAGCTATGCAAAGAAGGGAAAAATACAATTAATGTTGTAGGAAAAGTATTAAAAGATAAGGAAAAGGATGAGTTAAGAGAACTAATTAATACTGAAGTAAAAGAAGAAGTTATATTTGAAAACGAAAATGAATTAGGACTACATGGAATAAAAAAGGTATATGAGCAAAATGTAGAAAACTCAGAAACTTACTTTTTCAAAGGGGGAATTCGTTCAGGTCAAAAACTAGAATTTGATGGAAGTATTGTAGTTTTAGGTGATGTAAACAGTGGTGCAGAAGTAATTGCAGGGGACAATATAGTAGTGCTAGGAAATTTAAGAGGGTTAGCACATGCAGGTGCAAAAGGCAATAAAAAGGCAATGATAGCAAGTCATAAAATAGAAGCTCCACAACTAAGAATTGCTAACATTGTAAAAGAAATTGAAAAAGAAGAAATTGAAGAAAATGAGCTAAAACAATTTGCCTCAATCGTTGATGAAGAAATCGTCTTAGAATAATAGTGAAATTAAGGAAAAGAGCAAAACCTGATTATCGTTATATAGTGGTGCTTTTACATCACCACCTATAAGTGGTAACAAGTCCATTGCTCTATCTATTTTCATATATTGATCTAATTTACTTTGTTTATTAACATCTAAATAAGGTTTTAGATCTTGTAATAATTTTGAATGAGGACTATTTCCACGTGTTTTCATTTTATCTAATATAGACTTTATTTTTAAAATTGTTTCCATATCAATATCAGGAGAGTCACTATTGTTTGAATTGCTACTAGAATTATCAGAAGATTGCTCATTAGTATGATTAACTATATTCATAATATTGTTTATCATTTCAGGTGAAAAAGCATCTTTATTAATATTCAACTTTTCGAAAATATTAGATAAATCATCATTCACAGTAAAAACTCCTTATTTTTTATTTTTATTAATTTGGTTTAACAAATCCTCTTTATTTGTATTTTGTAATACCTGGTTAGCCTTGGCAATGCCTGCTTCTAAATCTTTTTTATCCATTTTAGATAAAGCTTCTAATAACTTAGAAACATCAATGTTACTATTCATAAATTCCAACTCCTTTATGTTAAAATTCCAACTTCATAATTAAATATATGAAATTTAAGTATAAATATGTGAATAAATAAAAAAATATATTTACAAATATATTTTTTTTGTGATATAATCCAGTATATAAAAATAAAAAGGGAAAAAGGAATATGAATCAAATTTTATCTACAGAAAATAGCTATAAACCACCCAAAATGGGTGGGGATAATTTAATAGATATGAAAAAAATTATCATAATTTTTTCAGTACTTATTGTAGTATTTGCGGTAATAATACTCATAGCCTTAAGCTACGGTAAAATAAGAAAAAAAAGTGGAACAGGAGCAATTGCTGAATTAAATCGACCTACAATAAAAGTTGAACCAAGAGACAATAAATGTGGTATTACTGTTGAATATGATGAAGGATTGGACAAAGTTTCTTTCTGGTGGAATGATTCGGATGAAATAGAAGAGAAAAACTTAAATGGTGGAGTAAAATGTATTACATCAACAGACATTCCTATTAATGACTATAATATATTACACATAAGAGCAACTGGTAAGGATGGAAGTTCAAGTGAATTAGATCAAGAAGTTACTACAGCTAATGCATCAGATGATGATCCAAACAAGCCTAAAATTGACTTTGGGTTCATTGAAGGTGGAGACATAAAAATTGCTGTAACAAGTGATAAAGGAATTGAAGAAGTTAGTTATTCATGGGAAGATGAATCGGAAATTATAATGGAACCAGATGTACGAGGACAAAAATTGATGGAATTTACAATTGAGGGAAGACGTGGTACAAATACAATCAAAGTTAAGGCAATTGATATAGAAGGTAATGAACAAACAAAAGAGCAGTTAACAGTAGGAATTCATGAACCAGAATTTAATATAATATTAAATCACGGTAATATGCTAAGTATAGATATAGACCATGATTCTGGATTTAAAAAAGTTGTAATAACAATAAATGGACAGCAAGTTATTTATGATGAAGAAAACTATGTGGGATATAGTAAAGATACAACACATCTAGATGTAGACTTGGAAGTGCCAAATGGACACCTAGTAGTAGATGTTGAAGTATATACACTAGAATCTCCAGATAAAGCCAAAACGTGGCACCGTGAGGCAGATGTACAAGTATAAAGGAGAAAAAAATGTTTCAAGAAATATATGTTATTGATGAACAAGAAGAATTAACTGAAGAATTAAAAAAAATGTTTAAGGAAGAACCCAATTATAGATTTAAAAGAATACTTACAAAAGATATGGATTATGTATCTAATAATTTACCACAATTAATTATAATAAATGATGATACTATAACTAAAAATACAATAGAACTTTGTACTGAAATAAGAAAGACAGAGGATAACAATATAATACCAATTATTGTATTATCATCAAGGGAAGACAAGGAATTTAAGATAGATTTAGCAAAAAATTATGTAGAATACTATGTGGCAAAATCTATGGGACTAGAATATTTATACTATAGAATAAGAAATATATTTAGATTACTAGTACTAAATAGAACAATTAGCCCATTAACAGGTTTACCAGGTAATACTCAAATTCAAGCAGAATTAAAGAAACGACTTGCAAGGGAAAAGGAATTTATTGTATTATATTTAGATTTAGACGATTTCAAGGCATATAATGATGTGTATGGATTCTTAAAAGGAGACGAAATTATTAAATTTACGGCAAGGACAATACTTGAAAATGTAAATAATATAGCAAATTCAAATGCTTTTGTTGGGCATATTGGTGGAGATGACTTTGTTGCTATACTAGATGAAAATACTAACTATGAGGAAATTTGCCGAAATATAATAGCACAATTTGATAAAGGAGTAAAATATTTCTTTACAGAGGAAGACTATAATAGAGGATACTTGAAAATTCAAAATAGAAAAGGTAAAATGGAACATTTCTTTTTAACTGCGATATCAATAGGAGTTGTTCAAGTGGAAAGCGATAAATATTCTAATGTGCTTGAAATAGGCGAAGTTGGAGCACAAGTTAAGCACATAGCAAAAAAATATAAAGGAAGTTGCTATGCAATAGATAGAAGAAAACACTAAAATTTAAGTAATTAAATAACAAGAACCTTCATATAATTAAATATGGGGGTTTTTATGTTATTGTTAAACAAGAAAAGAATATATATAATCTTATCATGTTTGCTAATTTCTGTGATTGCATTTCAAATAAGGCCTGCTTCAAAAGAGGCATCAAAGGAAACTGTTGCACTTCCAGTAAACAAAAAAGTAATAGTTCTAGATGCTGGGCATGGTCGGAGAGGACCGGTGGTGGAACAGTTGAGAACACATCAGAGGCAGATATAAATTTGAAAATTACGCTTAAGGTACAAAAATTACTTGAGCAAGCAGGAGCAACAGTTATATTAACACGTTCAGATGAGAATGGAATATATGACTTGGATAAAAAATCGTTAAGGCAGAAGAAGGTTTCAGATATAAAAAATAGAGTAAAGATAGGAAATGAAGCGGAAGCAGATATATTCGTATCTATACACCTAAATAAAATACCGCAAAGTGAATATTGGGGTTGGCAAACGTTTTTTAAAAAAGGAAATGAGCAAAGTAAAAAATTAGCCCAAAGCTTGCAAAGTGGATTAAATCAGACAATAGATAAAGAAAATAAAAGAGAGTCCTTAAAAATAGAAAACGTATACATAATTGAACATGTAGAAATACCTACAGCAATAGTTGAATGTGGATTTTTATCAAACCCAGAAGAAAAAGCACTTTTAGAGCAAGAGGAATATCAAGGTAAGCTTGCTTGGGGGATATATGTAGGAATAATGGATTATTTTCTAAAACCTATAAATAACAATTAGAGAAGTTCGTGTATTGAACTTCTCTAAAATTCCTTAAAATAAACCTATAATTTTTCCATTGGGTAAAACGTCAATTCTCTCGGCAGCAGGGACTTTTGGAAGACCTGGCATTGTTAAAATTGAACCAGTTAAAGCAACTATAAAGCCAGCTCCTGCTGAAATCTTAACTTCTTTTATTGTAATTTCAAAATCAGTTGGAGCACCAAGTTTGGTTAAATCATCTGAAAAACTATATTGTGTTTTAGCTATACATATTGGTAAATTGCCAAAACCTAAGTCTGTTATACGTTTAATATCATCTAAAGCTTCTGGTAAGAACTTTGCACCTTTTCCACCATATATTCTTTTTACAATAGTTGATATCTTATTTTCTATTGTATCTTGTAATTCATAACTAAATTCAAAGTTATTAGGTTCATCGCAAAGTTTTACTACTTCTTTTGCAAGGCTTAAGCCACCTTCGGAACCATTAGCCCAAACATCAGATAATACAACATTAACACCAAGTTCTTTACATTTATTAATGATTAAATCTATTTCACTTTGAGTATCTGTTGGAAATTTATTTATTGCAACAACAGATGGAAGATGGTATACGTTTTTAATATTTGAAACATGGCGTAAAAGATTTGGAACACCTTTTTCTAATGCATCTAAATTTTCAATATTTAAGTCTTCTTTACTCATACCACCATGCATTTTTAGAGCTCTAACTGTTGCAACAATAACAACAGCATCTGGCTTTAAACCTGCCAATCTACATTTTATATCTAAGAACTTTTCAGCCCCCAAATCAGCACCAAAACCAGCCTCAGTAACAGTATAATCTCCAAGTTTCATAGCCATTTTTGTAGCAATAATTGAATTACAACCATGTGCAATATTAGCAAATGGTCCACCATGTACAATGGCTGGAGTGTGTTCTAAAGTTTGCACTAGGTTGGGTTTTAAAGCATCTTTTAAAAGTGCTGCCATTGCTCCCTGAGCTTTTAAATCGCCTGCTGTAACAGGTTTATCATCAAATGTATATCCAATAATCAAACGAGATAAGCGTTCCTTTAAATCTTCTAAAGAAGATGCTAAGCAAAAAACAGCCATTATTTCAGATGCAACAGTAATATCAAATCCATCTTTACGAGGAACACCATTTTTAATACCGCCAAGACCATCTTCAACAAATCTAAGTTGGCGATCATTCATATCTACGCATCTTTTCCAGGTAATTTTATTAGGGTCAATATTTAGGGTATTACCTTGAAATATATGGTTATCTATCATTGCTGCAAGTAAGTTATTGGCAGCACCAATAGCATGAAAATCACCTGTAAAATGTAAATTTATATCTTCCATTGGTACAATTTGGGCGTATCCACCACCAGCAGCACCACCTTTAATTCCAAAAACAGGTCCTAAAGAGGGCTCTCTTAAGGCAACTACTGTTTTCTTTCCAAGCTTCTTTAGGCTGTCTGCTAAACCTATTGTAGTAGTGGTTTTCCCCTCTCCTGCAGGAGTTGGGTTAATAGCAGTAACAAGAATTAACTTGCCACTTTTTTTATTTAAATTATTTAGTATATTTAAATCAATTTTAGCTTTATAATTTCCATAAGGTTCTAAAAATTTTTTATCTATACCAATTTCTTTTGCAATTCTTTCAATATTAAACATTTCAGCATTTCCGTGCAATTTCAATATCAGATAACATTTTAAAACACCTCCATCACATGCTAATAATATATAACAAAACAAAAAAAGTCAATAAAAAGAACAAAAAATATTGAAAAAATTTTTCTAATATGCTACACTTATAAATAGAAGTATTATGTTTTTAACAAAAGAGATGGAGGAGAAATGAGCAAAACTGTAGAAAAAGTTGTAATTAATCCAGAAAGTATAGATGTAATTTCTACTTTAGACGGTGTAAATAGCATAACACAGCTAAACTTAGAGCCAGAAGATAATGAAGTACAGAAAATATATGAAAAGTATAACTTAAGTAGCATTACTAACTATCCTTTTGATATGAAAATAGTAAGAGCACTTAGCGAAAATGAAGAACAACTTAGAAGCTATCTAGAACTATGCAAAAGTGCAAATAATACAAATAAAAAAATAGAACTTCCACCCAACATTCCAGCAGTAGAATATGATTTTAGAACTTTAAAAAAGAGTGATTTAAGCTTAAGTGAACAAGTTGAAATGTATAAAAATGCAAAAGAAACACGGAAAAATATTAAGACAAGCAAGAGGGAAAACAGAACTAAAAATGAGCTTAATAGATAAAGGATATTATACAATACAAGAATTCTTAGCAGACAAGAACAGAAAACAAACCCAAGCTCTTACAACAGGGGAAATAGCACCAAAAAGAAGCATTAGGGAAGAATTAAGAGATGAATCACTAACAGAAAAAACTAACCAAGTAGCACAAGAATATGCAAAACAGGCTTATGTAGATATAAGGCAGAATGAAGAAGAAAGAGAATAAAAATCGTTTGTCGATTTTTGTAAAAAATTGTCGAACGATTTTTGTTGTATTTTTTATTTAGAATTTTGGTGCAATAAGAGAAATGCCCACCCTGATTTTCAGGGTGGGCATAATTAGTAAATAAGTGGATTTGGTTGTTAGTTTAGTTACCGAATGTGATGCTGATACTGTTTAAAGGAACAGTAACGGTATTGTAACTTACTGTTACAGAGCCTTTACGAATGCCCCAATTACTCATATCAACGGTATGATATTTACCGTCAGATGTAAGGGTAACAGTCCACGAAATTTGTGGCCTTGCAGTTTGAGTAAATGTTACATTCACTTTTCCTGTTTGGTTTCCGTTCAAAGGGAGAGCAATATACCCAAACATGGTAGGGTTACCAGAGAGTGTCACTTGGGTGCTGCCACTTGAAGGTAACTGCGAAGCAGTATTACGATAGAAAACTACGTTTTCCAGGACAGCTGCGAATGACACTGTGCTCAAGCACATGCTCAGGCACAAAATCAAAATAATGGAAGTTGCTACAAGTTTTTTTAGATTACGTTTCATAACTAAAATCCTTTCGAAAATGTTTAACCAAATCCACTTATTACATACCACTACTGCGTTAAATTTAATCACAGTATTAAAAAAAGAATAAAGATAGTATAACAGAAAGTTCGCATAATGTCAACAAATTTTGGAAAAATTCCCAAAAATTTCCAAAAAGAGATAAAGTGTTGCATAAAAAGTCATTATGTGATATATTATTATAAATAAATAAATAAAGGGGGTGAAGGCATGAGTAAGAAGAAGGCTGTTATATGTATTGTTTTGGTAGTTTTATTGGTTATTGTTGCCGTATTCGTAAGAAAAATTTGCTTAATTAATAGGATAATAAAAAATGTTGAAGCAAATAGTAAAATAACAAATTACAAAACATTTTGGGAGGATTCTCATTATGCTTATGCATTTGCAACAGATGGTAAAACTGTATCAAATTCAATAGGTGGTAAATATGGAGATAACTCTAATGTGTGCTACTATAGAAATGAAAACTCAAGCTATATATTGAATCTTACCGATAAAACATATCATGAATATCATGGGGAACCTATGTATATCGAAGATTATTTAACAGATGGAATTTATGAGAATATGTCACTTAAAGATAAGATAGTAGCAGTATTTACTTGGAAAATACATAGCGAAAAATTAGGAAATAAAGAATGTTACTATGTATGTAAAGACATTAACAAAGTTCAAGACGGAGAAGAATTTGAATTTTGGCTTGATAAAGGAACTTACTTTAAAGTTAAAGCAACAAAGAAAGAGGACCTAAAAAAACATGAGCCAGCAGACACTGTATACTACTTCTCAACAGAGGTAAATAAAGTAACAGATACAGACTTATTTTTCCCAAACCTTGATGAATATACAAGAATTAAATAATACATATAAAACACGAAGCAAACATCAGCTTCGTGATTAAAATGGCATATTGTGTCGAATTTTGTCGAACGATTTTTCTTTACAAATAGAAAAAAGTGTGCTAAAATAATTATGTCTTTAATTGCGAAAGCAATTTCAAAATAATTTCTAAGGAAAGAATAAAGTTCTTTTATTCTTGAAAATTCCAAAAAAGAAAACAGAATTTAATAGTGAAAAGAGGTGAGGTGTATAAGAAATTACACAAGACTTACTGTGAGCTTAATAATAATAGTTTTAGTAGTGTTTATATTAACTACTGTAAACTTAGCATATGAAAGCTTGCAAAATGGAAAGTTAACAGAAGAAATAAGCAAAGAAACAGAAATAGAAGAAACACTAGAAGTGGATAAAGATACAGAGTTTGAAACCTTCCTTAATATAAATTATGCAAATTTAGAGCTGTGGCAAGTTGAGATACCAAAAATCAATTTAATTGCTCCAATTGCACAAGATACAACACAAGAAGTTATGGAAAAATACGTAGGACATTTTGCTAAAACGGCATTTTGGAAAGGAAACATAGGCTTAGCAGCTCATAACAGACGGCTACCCAATTAATTATTTTGAAAACGTTAAAGATTTAAACCCTGGTGATGAAATCTATTATAAAACACAATATGGAACAAAAGTATATGAGATAGTTTTATCAACTATAATTGATGAAACAGATTGGTCATATTTAGAAGAAACAGAAGATAATAGAATTACATTAATAACATGTGTAAGAAATAGACCCAATAAAAGACTTTGCGTCCAAGCAATAGAAAAAATATAAAAAAGAAAGGAATAATAAAATGAAAAAAATAAAAAGTATAGTTTTTATAATGCTAGTTATAATGCTTAGCAATATAGTATTGCCATGCATTAGCTTAGCAACAAGCGAAAAAGTAACAATATATGGAAAAACACGTTATGGAAATTTACTAAAAAGGAATGGAATAGATTTAGTATGTATTCCACTAGCATACACTGAAGATGGAGTAGAACACCCTGTATATTGCTTAAATTTAGAAAGAGACGGAGCAACTGAAAATTTTTCATATGAAGTAAATATTGATAATGAATTAACAAACATGGAAATTTGGAGAACAATAGTAAATGGATATCCATATAAAACTCCAGAAGAATTAGGGTGTAAAACAAAAGAAGAAGCATATTTAGCAACGAGGCACGCAGTATATTGTGCAGTATATGGCAGAGATTTAGATAGCTATAAAGCAGGAGATGCAGAAGGTGGAGAAAGAACATTGAATGCTTTAAAACAAATAGTAAATAAAGCAAGAAATGGTAATGAAGTAAAACCAAGTAGTACATTAAAAATAAGTGCAGACAAAGCCTCATGGCAAACTGATTTAATTGATAACAAATATGTTTCAAAAACATTCACAGTAACTGCTTCAGCTGGAATTAAAAACTACAGTATAAGTCTATTAGGAGATATTGTAGAAGGAATAAAAGTTACAGATATAAATAACAATGAAAAAGACACCTTTGAGAGTAATGAGAGTTTTAAAATTCTAATTCCAATTCAAAATTTAAACAAGAACGGAAATTTTACAATTGAAGCAAAGGGAAAAGTTGCTACAAAGCCAGTATTTATAGGATTACCTGATAATGCAAGCCTTCAAAACGTTGCAGTAACAGGAAGTGTATATGAAAATGGAACAGGAACAAAAACAGAATACTATTTTGAAAACTCTAGTAAGATTATAATTATAAAACAAGACCAAGAAACAAAAAATGTATTACCAGGAGTAAAATTTGAACTTTTAAATGAAAATAAAGAAGTAATATATGCAAACTTAGTAACAGATGAACAAGGTAAAATAGTAATAGAGAATTTATTGCCAGGTAAATACTACATACGTGAAGTAGAAACCTTAGAAGGATATGAAATGTATGAAAAAGTAATTGAAATAGACTTGCGATTAAATGAAGAAACGACAGTAAAAGTAAATAATTTGCATAAAGATGAAATTCCTGAAAATGAAAAACCAAAAACAGAATTAGAAGTTGATCAAATAAAAAATAATGAAGAAGTAAAACAAGATAAAACAGAAGAAGTAAAACCTCCAGAAAAAACATCTCATACAGAAATAAAAACAGAAAAGGAGGTGATGAAACTACCAAAAACGGGCATGTAAACTTGCCATAACTCCTTTCATAACATAGATATCAAGGTAAAGCAAAAAAAGTTTGCTTTGCCTTGTTTTTTTATAACATTGTATGATATAATAACCTCACGAAAGGAATGAGATTTGAAATGAAAATAATTTTAGCATCTGAATCTCCTAGAAGAAGAGAATTATTAGAAATGATGGGGTTAAAATTTGATATAAAACCAAGCAACAGTGATGAAACATTTAAAGAGGGACTTAGTATTGAGGAGCAATCCAAAAGGCTTGCATATATTAAAGCAAAATCTGTATTTGATGAAACATCAAACGAGGGAGATAGAGCCGTTATAGGTTCAGATACAATGGTCATTGAAGGAGACAAAATATATGGTAAACCACATACAAGAGAACAAGCAATTGAAATGTTACAAGATTTAAATAATACTAAACACCAAGTAATCACAAGTATTTGCGTAATTTCAGAAAAAAACGGAGAGTACAAAGAACAATTAGATTATGATATAGCAGATGTTTATTTTAAAAAGATGACAGACGAAGAAATAGAAGCTTGGGTAGATAAGGATAAACCATATGATAAGGCAGGAGGATATGCTGCACAAAGTGCATTTGGAGTACACATAGAAAAAACTGAAGGAAACTTCTTTACAATAATGGGGTTACCAATACATAAGTTATATGATATGCTAAAAAATGTTTAAAAGAGGAGAAAATATGGATACAAAATTAAAAGAATTTTTACAAACAAACCCAAAAACAAATTTTATGCAAACACCAGAATGGGCAGAAGTAAAA